>ERZ808274.39-NODE-39-length-68836-cov-4.269711_pt1 | contig 68836 bp, 91 predicted proteins | sample MGYA00521277_ERZ808274 | MGnify/ENA primary metagenome ERZ808274 (study PRJEB31516, sample SAMN03275597) | gut metagenome | biome: mammalia-associated habitat; material: feces | host: Papio cynocephalus | place: Kenya | collected 2012-07-28 ... | reverse complement strand
TCCAGCCAATCCGCCTTTTCGGATGCCTGTTGTTGTTTTTGTCTTTCGATGATTTAATGATATCACATTATCCGCATTTTGCAAGATGGAATATTGCACAAAAGATTCATAGTTTAGTTGTGCATTATAACTAATAGCATAGAATATACATATATATAATATAATAGAGGCCTTGAGTTACTATGCCGCGCTTGTATGCTATAGCTCTATGCCTGCGGCGCTTTTGCTTGCTGCGCCTGGTCGGCTTGCAAGCCCTACAATCTTTTTATTTGGTAGATTGACAGGCAGTTGTATTATATTGATAGTAAATAAATGTTTACTATTGTTATAACTATGAAGATATATAATAGATTAGATGACAATATGACAGTATAGCATGGATGATGTTGTATTAGATTCTGTCATAGATGATAAGGTTAAACAAATATGTTATAGTAAGCATAGTGTTAAACAGATTTGTTTGGTTAAACAGATTTGTTATACCAACATGAGCACTACACGTAATGTATAGGCATTCTATGTATCGGTTGCCGATATAGTTTGGTTGTTAGGTTGCCTAACTTAGGACTATTTGTCCAGAATGTTGCAAAAACAACAGTATTCACCTGATAATGAACATTATTAGGTGAATATCCGGCGATTAAAACGGGGGTGTAGTATCGGAGCAGAAGTCAACTATCAGTTGCATTATCGCTTGTAGCACTAACAAAGCCCAAAAGCGTAATAACCGCAATACTTTCGAGCACATCAATGCAAACATAATTTACGTCAAAATCACTAAAACTTAAAAAATATTGTTATATACCCTATTGACAAATAGCGCAAAGTTGTGATATAATCACTATGGGTAAAAATAGGCAAGAAAAAATTGACACCTATTTGATACATAGAAAGTATTATCTCTATAGCCAGAAAGGTGTCAAATTTGCCATTTGGTGTCAAATTTTTAAGAAAGGATTTATTATGGACAAAGAAAAAATCAAGGCGCTCCAAGGTCTTTTAGGCCGAGAGCTGCGCTATAAAGATATCTGCCAAGAACTTGGGCTTGAGCCGAAAGGCGGCAAACAGAAACGCTATCAACTGGAGAACATTCAAAAATATTGCGAGCTTGAGCGCATCCAAGGAACTCAACGCTATCTCGTCAAGCAAATCTACGACGAGAACATTACGGCGTTCATTGAATATCTTGACGCTCCAGACCAGCAGCTCTTATTTGACGCCATGCTCTACCAGACGTTTCTTGACAACGGTTGTAAGCCGCTACACCTATCGAACACCGAGATGCTGATGCTGTTCCGCGAGGTTAATGAAAATTTCCTCTATACGTTCAATCGCCAAGCGCTCAACGCCATCAATAAGAATCTTGTCTACATGAACGACATGAGCAAGATTGTTTACCGCATCCTCCATCAGTGGACGTATCGCCGCATTGAGAATCTTGACGCGCGGCACATTGTATTTAGGCGCTATGGCTTTCGACTCTATAAGACCTATGAGGTTGACGGCAAGCAATATACGTTGCGAGTCAATGTTAAGCCCGATAGCGAGCAAGAGAAACGCTGTCAGCGGGTTTGGGCAACTGCGATGCGTCAAGTCCTCGGCGTAGATTATCTTGGCTCCCTCGACAATCCTAAGTGGATGCCGGAGGCTAAGTGGAATCAATTTGAAGAGCGTGTTGGAGAGCTGACCAAGCAGGAATTTGCCGATGATGGCGGCTATGATAAATTGCGCTCTATCAGCATCTTGAGTTGCCCTGAATCGTCTTGGCTTCAGGCGAGCCTTGATTACATCTCTCGCGTTGTCGGTAGCACATTGCTTATCAACACTAAGGCCAAGCAAAAAATATTGGCGACCAGCCAGCTTGATGCCGTATGCACCAACACACAACGCCAAGAATTTATTGATTACAACATGACGCCGAACCCACCCAGATGGTTCAACAAAGATAAAGATTAAGAGCGATGGAATCAACCACCGCTCTTTTCTTTATTCATCCCACGCTCGTTTTGCCGCCTTCAGCACGGTTCTATCTACAGGGATTGCACCTTCAGCCTTCGCAATTTTAATTGGCGTGTATCGTATGTTAACGCATTCAAAACTACAATCGCACTTACGCCAACCATCTGACGGCTTATATTTGCTATTGATGTCATATGCCCACTTGTACGTCTCATCGTATTCTATCAGCTTTCCAACTAAGTCATGCCATGATGGACAGTAGTATAGCTTGCCATCTTTTGCATTGCGCGTCACAGAGACGTAGCGCCGACTGGCGACAAAACCAATGGCCATACCGATGACTGTCACGATACCTTTGAATACCAAGCCCACCAATCCAATGCCAGACCATATTACGGCATCATCATTCTCGTTAGTAACCAACGCCACAAGCAGTACGATAGCTTGCCATGCCAATGCGCCACATGTAAACCATCTGAAACATTCCCAACCGCTCATGCTTTGGCCTCCAGCTCCTTAATCAGCCGGTCAAGATACCAGCGGGCTTTCTTGACATCCTCCGCGCCATTCTTTTCTTCATAGCGCCAGCAATACTTGATAACGTTTGCTACACATACAGCTTCAATACCTGTTTTGCCAACCGTTGCCGACTTAATAGCGTCAATACATTCGATGCCGCCTTGCGTGTAGTGCTGCGGGTGGTTGACCATATCAGGCTTAGCGTCCTGCTCTTTCAAATGGCCGCTATCCAGACGAGCTTCGCCATTCTTGCGTACGTGGTCATACGCGATTGCCAACTTGTCATCAGACCATTCGTCAAAGTCCCAGGAATCGCCGTTTGAGCAAGAAAATTTATTAAGCAAACAGACACTGCATTTTTCTTGCCCGTCGCAAAACTCATCAAGCGTTCTTATCATTTCATCTCTTGTTATCATCCTTCATTTTCCTCCACTGGTATAAAATTCTTGGCGCTTTTCCACTTCCATGCAGAATCATAGATGAGAAATTGCGGATAGCCGCAGACATCATCACGAATCGCATATACAGTAAATTCGTTCCACCACTCGTTGTTTTCCCAAGCCTCTTTTTCAATTACTTTGAACATTACTCACCTTTCGTTTCCTTTCTCGTTGCCCTGACAATATTCGCCGCCTCTTCTCGCGTCAGATTGTCATCAAATGCATAGCTAACAGACGAAATTACAAAGTCGAGGTCGAATCCACTATCGCCATCGTCAACACGAATGTTGTCGGCGTAGTACTTAAGAAATTCCGCGAACGTACCAAACACGCCAACTTCCCAGTCACTATCTCCACACGTTTCGCAATACAGCTCTTCATCCGGCACTTGGCAGTCTGATGTGTACAGACTGCCAAGATGACCTTCATACACCCATACGCTCATTCTTCTTCCTCCTGTTCATTTACAAAATGTACATTAACGTGAAATTCATTACACAAAACTTCAATAGCTTCGCTTGGACTAATGGCAAAAAATTCCTTATGTACGTTTGTTTTGTTCACGCGCTTATTGTCGAAATATTTGTGAACCGCCGCCTCCAGCGCAAAGACATCATCGCTAAATACCAGCCCGTGGCAAACAAATGGAAACGGCACGCTCGCACTGGATAGCTCTTGGATTCGGCGCAAAGGATTCAATCTGCGAGTCGCGCCAATCTTTGTCATGTTTGGCATGGACGGCGTTGACGTGATGTACAGGTATCCGGCTCTCAGATTCTTTGTGCGATAGTCGATATCTCGCACCCGCTTGTCAATCTCTGCGAGCTTTGCCTCAAATTCCTTGCGTGCGGATTCACTCGTAGCATTGGCGAGATTTTGTTCGTACATTCGGCGGTCTTTCTGCAATCTTGCGCGTTCTCGTTCGGCATCGGCAAGTAGTTGCTCTTGTTCTTTAAGTCGTTTAGCTTCTTCGCGCATCTTGGCTTTTTCAGCTTTCTGCTTGAGTTTAATGGCTAAATTTATTGACATTAAGTCGAGTCTATGTTCAAGATATTTGACATTAAGCCCAATTCCCATTTTGGCGCATTTTGTGACATACTTGTCAAATTTTGCCCGAACCAGCTTAATGTTCTGCTCAAGATTTGCTTCGGTCAAATTTTTTTCTTTGGCGGCAATATACGCATTGAGGCTGTATGCAATGCCAGAACTGAACGCCTTCTGCATTTCTTCGCCTTTGGACTTAGAGCCGTTAAGAAGATATGGCTGCTCGATACTCCAGATACCACGCTCGACCTCTTTGGCAACCCAACTCTCTCTCAGATAACGCTTGTGCTCCAGCTCGTCAAGACTATCATCGTAGTATGGAATGCCATACTCTTGCATCGTCTCGATATTGTTGCAAATGTAACAGCTGGCTTCGAGCGTTTGCTTGGCGTCTTCGATTTGCTTGAGCAAAGAATTGCGTTGGGCTTTAAGCTCGGAAATCTGGTTGTTGAGTCTGTTGGCTCTCAAAGTTTCAAACATTTCATTCACCTCGCTTGCGAGTATATCATGACGTGTCGAGATTGTCAAGAGGGAAATTTTGACCATTCCCTTTCCTTTCCCCTACAACCCCTTTTCTATCCTTTTATAACTAATATATTATATTCTAAGCTATATAAGATATTTTAGCATAGATTTTAGTATTTGTCAAGTATAAATTATAAAAAATATTTTATGATAATTTTTAATATGTTCCTTGACATCTAACATATCATGTGTTATAATACAATAAAAGAGTTAAAGATAAAGGTGAGGAGGTGAAAACTTGAAATGGCGAGAGATGTCGTACAACCAGCCAAAGTTGACCATGCGACAGCGATTAGATGTCGAGCCGGAAGAGCTTGATGATTATCCAGATTGGCAATTTGAGAAGGATGTAACAGCAGATGAGTTTGACGAATCAAGTGTATCTCTATTCATGCGATACCAGCACATTTTACCAACCAGATGAACAAGAGATTCATCGGCGCATGGTCAAGATGTACTCAGCGCGAGCAAAATTAAAGACGCGGCTCAAGGAAAGCAAGACAAATGCTTGGGATGGTCAATGGCGCGTATCGGCATATAATCGCTGTCTTGCCAAACATAAAGAACGCCTGAGCGCGATTCTTGACCAGCGGGCGGCTGAAGGCGTCATGCGACAGCTCAATGCCGAGGCGCTTAAAGACCGCAACGTCATCAATCTGTTTGAGTCGAGCTTGACGCGAGCATTAAATCTTAAGACGTTTCAGCTCACCAAAGATTTGATTATCGTCAACGTGTTCTTCTTTCAGGTCTTTGAAAATCTTGTTAAGCAAGGGTTTGATTGGGGCGGCGAGCATTACATCTTCCTGACTGCATCTGCCGGACAAATCCGCACCAAACGCAGTGTGTTTATCCGCGAGACTGCATTTCGTCGCGTAGAGCAACGCCTGATGTGTGGATTGACCATTGAGGACATCAATCGTCAAGGTGGCATGAATTGCAACAAGTTCTTGGCGTATCTGGCACTAATGAACTCGGCTACAGACGTTTGGGGAGATTTCGATATTGACAAGAGTATCGTGGTTGATGACTTTGAGACACTGGTATCTGGGGAGGTTGACCACATTGACGGCATGACGTATGAAATCAAGCGCGAGCTAACCGACACGCCAATTCCGCATATGGATGGTTGCGGCATCATGCTTGATAAACCGACGCGCATGGTTCGTTTGCCGTGGGTCAAGGGCTTGATGGTTTACTTTCCGTTTGACAAGTTCCTGCGTGAGAAATGTACGCCTGACCAATGGTGGGTCACGGATATCTACGGTCATCGGCACAATGTTGTACTTGAGGACATCCGATACATTTTCACCAAGAGCCAATTTAAGCTCTGGAAATATTACGCAAGCTGGGAATGCTATAAGGCGCGATTCAAGGCGTATGGTTGCGAGGCGAGCTTTTGTAACATTGAGGAGCCATATATCCCCAAGAGCCGTATCAACTACCAAATGCTCCAGACGCTTAGCGATATGACAGACGGCGAGATTGAGCGGTTGACAAAACGCACGATTGACGAGATTGAGACTATTGGAACAGACTATCAAACCACTATGCGGCTACTTGGAGCTACGCCGTACAACCGTTATAAGTCTGCCGTGCAAGCGGCACTTGAGATTTACCCTGAGCTATTCAAGGATGTTTACAGCCGCGAGATTCTGAAGCAAACCAAGCAGAGTCTTGTCAAACAGGCTCGTGGCGGTCGGTTGCGAGTGAATGGCAAATACCTGTTCCTGTCGCCTGACCTTTACGCATTTTGTGAGTGGTTATTTAAAGGTGAACAAAATCCACGGGGTCTGCTTGCGGATGGCGAGGTGTATACCAACCAATACCGTGACGGCGATGAATTGGCGTGCCTCCGTTCCCCGCACCTATATCGCGAATGGGCAGTTAAGACCAATACGCGAACGGCGGAACTTGACAAGTGGTTTGGTGAGACCAAGTGTATTTACACGTCCACGCATGACCTTATCAGCCGCTATCTTATGTTTGATTGCGATGGCGATAAATCGTTAGTGGTCAAAGACCACACGTTGACCAAGATCGCCAAGCGTAACATGGCGGACATTCGCCCGCTGGCTTACGACCTCAAGAAAGCCCAGCCTGCCATTCTTACGCCGGAGTCGATGTATCAAGGCATGATTCACGCTTACACTGGTGGTAATATCGGACCCATCAGTAACAATATCACGAAGATTTGGAACAGCGGTGAGATTGGCCAAGAGCAGCTTGATGTGGTCAAATGGCTCTGCTTTGAAAATAATGCCGTGATTGACTACGCCAAAACTTTATGGTTGCCTGAGCGTCCTAAGAGTATCGACAAAATTATCAAGCGCTATACTAAGTCGAGTGTACCGCAATTTTTCATTTACGCCAAAGATAAGGACGATACGCAGGTTGAGCCGATCAATGAATCAACGATGAACCGTATCTCTGATAGCATACCAGATGTCAGAGTAAAATACAACAAAAATATCGGCAAATTTGATTGGCGTATGCTCATTGACCAAGATGTCGACTATACCATTCGCGAGGATTCTGAGGTCATCAAAGCTTATAATTACTGGTTGCGGAATCGCTCAAAATTCAACGATGAGCTGGATAATATCAAAGATGGCGACGATTATGTCTCGCGGCGAGTTCGTGAAGAAATCTTGGCAGTGAGCGGCGAAGATTTGGCGTATGTCGTGAATAGTCTTGTGGCGTATGCTTATACAGTTAAGAAGTCCGGTAACAAAAAAATGCTGTGGGCTTGCTTTGGGTGGGATATCGTGCGTAATCTTGAGCGGAATCTTGTGGGTGCTGACAAGATTTGCCCAATATGCGGGAAGCGATTCAAGCCGCGCGATGAGCTGCAAAAGTATTGCGGCTCGGCGTGTTATGGCGTAGCAAACCGTCAGAAAGCCAAGGAAATTTGGGAAGCGCCAAGGCCGAAAACTTTGTACGGCGAAAACCCGAAAACCCTTGAAATATAAGGGTTTGTGCAAAATGGCAATACTACAATTTGTACCCCATCAGGGAGAAAGGAACTATATGCTGAGAAAGATTCGAGCGCCGAAGCTGACTCCGACAGAGATGACGGAAGAGGTGAGTCGGCGAACTTTTATTAAGCGCGAAGACGTTGTGAAGGTCTTTGACGCTTATGCCGAGATGGTTGAGGAATGCGTGCTTGCGGGCGTAGCCGTTCCTCTGCCACATCTTGGTACGTTGGATTATAAAGACAAAGTCTCGCCCGCTGGGGCAAAATATTTCAACGTGCTTACGAAACAAGTGGAAGAAACGACAAAGACGCGGGAGTATCGTTACATGACGTTCCGCATTAACGGCCTTATCCGGAATCGTCTCCGCGAGGCGACGATAAAAGAAATGACTGGTGACGATAATGGGCAGACCGAATGAGAAAGAATTTTATCTTGAGGCTTTGCGCTTGAACGACAGCAAGGATGTCGACACTGCCAAGAAATGGTGGGGCGTGTTCTGCGAGGTAATTAAGCGCAATCTGTATTATAGCCAATATTGCAATTTGCCGGGCCTTGGCCATTTTGATTGCCGCCGCGTAGAGGAATATATTCAAGAGCAGACAGACCCAAAGACCGGTCAGAAGGTTCACTACCTCCAGCCTGCCAGATATGTTCCGGTATGGCATAACGCCGATGATTTCATCAATGATATCAATGGCCGAGCTGTGACGGTTGCAGCTCGCCGACGTGCTAAGAATAATGTACTGAGTCAACGTGATTATGCGCGTATGGCTCGTATGCAACAGCTTGAAGAAGAGAACAACGCGCTTAGAAAAATGATTGAGGCAAGCCAGAAAGCCCATAAGGAAAGTGGTGCGTTTGAGGCATTACTTGCCAAGAAGTTAAACCAAAAGAATGGAGAACAAGATGACGTACCTACAGAAAACGAAACTGGCGACGGAGAATCTTGACGCCAAACTGATTGACCATCAGCAATGGGTGGCCGAGGTACTTGGCGAGGATTACCGTGGCGTGTACTCCGATGAGTACCTACGTAGAGCGGCAAAGGTGTTCGCCATCTTTGTCAAAAATCTTGACGATGAGCAAATTGAAACTGGCGATGATGAAGCTGGGCTGAGAAAGTTGCTAGACGATATCAAAGCCGAGAAGCTGAAAGTCCAGACAGCAAACCTTGAGTATAACGCCAACCGTCGTGCTGATGCGCGGCTTGAGATGTTCAACGAGGAAATTGCCAACGCGATTGATAGGCTTCAGCCGATTGAGTTTGGTCGAGTATTTGAGCCTAAGCAAGTTGAGCAACGGTCTGGCGTGCTCTGTATTGGTGATGAGCATTACGGCACGCTGATTGATATGGAGTCATTGTTTGGTCAGCGTGTTAATGTGTATAGCCCAGAAATTTTCAAGGCTCGCATGGAGATGTTGATGCGCAAGGTTGTCGATGACAAATATAACGTGTCAGATTATGACAGTCTTACGGTGTTTGACCTTGGCGACGCAATTCAAGGCGTGTTGCGACAGAGCGACCTTGTCAAGCTCAAGGCTGGCGTGATTGATTCTGCGATGCAATATGCGGAATATATTAGCAACTGGCTCGTTGAGTTGAGCAAACAGCTTGAGATGCCGATTGAATATATTGTACTTGGAGGAAATCACTGCGAGCTGCGTTTGGTCGGTTCGAAGAAAGGTGATTTCCCGCAAGAGAATATTGGAAAGGTTATTCGTGAGTTCGTTGCTTTGCGACTCAAGGATTGTCCCAACATCAAGGTTGCGTCATATGCCGAGTGTGGATTCAAAACCATTCAGGGCGTTAACATCTTGGCATATCACGGCGATGATGCCAAGGGTGATTTGGATGAGCTAAACTTCTGGCAAGATTATCATGGCATTGACATCGATATTCTTTTGATGGGGCATTTTCATCATCTCGACCAAAAATCTGTTGGCGTTGGCTTAAATACCGAGAAGGAAGTGGTCAGGTGCCCAAGTATTGTTGGTGTTGACGATTTTAGCAAGCGATGCCGTAGAATGTCGAGAGCTGGTGCTATCTTCATGATGTTTGAGGATGGCGAAAAAACTTGGCAAAGGAAATATGTGTTGAATTAAATTTGATTCAATCTTTCTTGGGCGATTATAAAGTGATTGTGTCTGAAACGCTTGTGGGGGCATCAGACCCGCCCAAGGAATTTTGAATATATGAATGTAGCGCTTACTTGAGCTGAGAGGCTAAGACCGTAGGCGCGAGCTGAAACTGTCAGCCCTACATAGGGTGAGACACTCAACTTGAAAAACCAACAACGATTGCCGACCTGTCGTTTGGCGGCATATAAATTAGCGACTCGACAGCTCTTAGATACGAGAACTGAAAAAGATGCTTTGAGCAAAGGATAAATGCTCGTCGCTACTAATCATCGGCGGCTGGGAAAATTTCTCGAAAGAGAGGAGGTCATCTCACTTGCAACCAACTGTCTGCAAGATTCAGGCTAAAGTTTGAAAGGAGGTGGTCGAAAATCTACCGCAAGTCCCGTAGCAACGGCGATACTGCGGTCATGTGGTAGGCGTAACGCCGTTTGCCCCGAAAGGGTATCACAGAACAACTGAATATTGTGGCGAAATAGCGAGCTGGTTGCGCACTGGCTCGCTATCTTTGCATATTGAATAAAAGGATTGAGGGGATATGGAATTAAATAGAGCAAAACAGCGCTATTGCCCTTGCTGTTCTACAGTAAAGGACAAGGCGAAATTCTATCCAAGCCCCATTGCTTCTGGTGAATTTTTGCCATATTGCCGTGAATGCGTGAGCAAGAAATACTACGCCGCGTCTAAAGCTCTTGATTCAAGATGGGGCGCGTTGTGGTGTCTCTGTATGGAGATGGGCGTACCGCTCTTACGTGAGAAGTTCAATTTGCTCAAGGCTCAATATGATGGGCTGGATGGCAAAGGGCGCAGACCTGAGCCGTTCGGGCTTTATCTTGCGTTGCTCAAGGATGGAGGCGTTCAATATCGTGGCATCTTTGATAGCGATATGCAGCTTTCAGAGTTTGTCGACCTTGGCATTGAGCAATCGCCCGAAGAGCCGATGCAGAAAGATATGGATGCACAGCGCAAGCAATGGGATAGAGTTTGGGGCAAAGATTACGACGACGATGATTGTCAGCGGCTCGATGAATATTTTGAGGATTATACTAAAGATATCCTTGAGATGGATACAGCTATGACGTTGCGATATCGTGACCTCTGCCGTCTTGAGCTTACGCAGTTCAAGGGGCAAGGTGATAAGGACACGTTCAATCAAATTAAGACGCTTATGTCGATGCTGAAGCTCGATGATTTCAAAGACAACAAGCAAAGCGATACAGAAAAATTTATTGAGCGGATGGCGTTCACGATTGAAAATACTAAGCCTGCTGAATGTGAAGACCTTGAAAAATACAAGGATTTTAGTGGGTTTGGCAAAACTTGGGATGGTTTGATGAGATGTTTGCAAAATCTTGTTGCTGGCTCTCGAAATTATCCTGATATTCCGCGTGAGGAACAATAAGGTGGTGATGTTGAATGAAGAGTCAGATGGGTGGCTTGCGCAGAAAATTTATGGCAAACCATCTTATTACCACCGAGCAAGGGCCTGCACGCAGAAAAGACGCAGAGCGCGAAGAAAATGCCATTGAGTGGCTGACCCTTTATTAGCTATCGCCGCAATTGGCACATCTACGTTGACATGGTGCTTGGTATCAAGTTACGCCCATTCCAAATGATTATGATTTATCTCATGGGCATATCCAATGTATTCTTTGCGATATGCTCGCGCGGTCTATCCAAATCGTTTATGGCTGGTCTTGGCGCGATTTGCAAGATGAACTTGTATCCATATAGCGAAATTGTTATTACTTCGTCAACCGTGTCTCAGGCGAATAAACTCGCCGATAAGAAGATACGCGACGAGATTATTAAGAAATTGTCGCCGTATTTGCTCTATATGTACGAGCATGAATACATTGTCATCACTAAGCCCGATGATGGCACAAGGATTGAGAACAAACTAAACGGCTCGACGATTGTTGTCTTGCCATGCGTGGAATCAAGTCGTGGTGAACGTGCGACGCTTTTGATTTATGAAGAGGTGCGTTTGCTCAAGAAGGGCATACTGGATGCGGTCTTTGAGAAAATGCCACATCCGCGTCAGGCTAAATATCTTGATAATCCGCTCTATGCAGAAAATCCGCGTTGGGTTGAGCAATGTCAGCGCATCTATATCACGTCTGCGCGATATAAGTTTGAGTGGTTCTGGGGCGCTTTTAAGCAAACCGTAACCAACCATTTTGTTGACAAGCGTACTGTGAGCAACGTATTTGCTGGCGATATTTTCATGGCAATCGAGAATCGTTTGAAGACTTGGGCAGACTATCGCAAAGGCAAACAGGATTCAGAGATGGACTTCCGCATGGAAGACCTTAATGAAATGATCGGCGAAGCTGAAGATGCGTTCTTTAAGCTCAAGACATTTAAGGAGAATCAAATTCTTGAGCAATGCTTCAGACCGCCTACGGTCGAGCAGTTATATCTTGGTGCTGAAATGCACAATGTCCAGCGCGAAGACAACGAGGTTCGTTTGATTATTTCGGACTTTGCGTTTGCGAACACCACGACGAGCCAAAAGAACGATAATACACAAATCATGTGCATGTCGTTGCATTGGCGAAAGACAAGGTTTGAACGCCATGTTGACTACATGGAGCAATTTGAGGCGAGCGATAGCCTTGGAGCTGCCGACCGCATTAGAGCGCTGGTTTATGACTATGGTGCGGACTATTATATCCTTGACCTCCGCAACGGCGGCGAGACACTGTACAATTATATGTCTCAGCCCAAGGAAAATCCTGAGCGTGGAGCAAATTGGAATCCGCATGGCCTTGGCATTTCTGAGATGTTGATATATCAAGTTGTGCCGACGACAAAGCTGGACGACTTAAGAAGCCGCGTGGTTGATAATGACCCGCAACGTATCATCATCCCGATGATTGGCACGCAAGACCTCAACAGCCAGATGTGGATTACATTGCGTAAGCAGCTCGACCTTAATAATATCAAATTCCTCGTGTCAATGCAAGACCGTCAGAATAAAATTGAAGACGATGGCTCGTATTTCACGATGAGCGCAGAGGAAATTGCGAATGATGTTGCGCCATATGGCGAGGTTGATATGCTTATTCAAGAATGTATTGAACTAAAGCCGGAATATCGCAACGACAAAATCAAGTTGGTTGAGCCAAGAAGTGGCACTAAGGATAGAGCCGTTATCTTGTCTTATGGCAATTATATTGCGTCGTTGATTGAGCAAGAATGGCTCAGACAACAACAAACTGATGATGACGACTTCGATGATATCGAGCTTGTCTGGTAAACTTTTATGAAAGGAGGAGAAGGATGGAAGAGAGTTTAACTAAATCTCAAGTGCAAGATATTGTGGATTTTGCGGCGGGTCTTGCTTTTGGTGAAAAAAAAGGCGTATGGGCGCCGTTTATGAGCAATAGCCTGTTGCAGAATTTGAATAATGATGCGCGGGTGGCAACTTCTGAAAGCGTGCGGAAGGCTTTGGCGACTTACCGCGAGAGCGCCGATACGATTCAGAGCTATATGGAGTATATGCGCGTATTCGATATGCTCTTTGCCAAGACGGTCAAGAGCTATGCAAATGCGCTTGCATTTGACCTCCAGTTTGTTTGCGTGAACGCCAAGGATTCTGACTATGGCTCGGATGCTTATCTTGCGGATAAACGCCGTATCGACGACTTCCTGCTTAAGTTTGACTATCGTGGCGAGTTCCGCAAAGTTGTTGAGCAACTGCTGACCCATGAGGTTTACTATACGTGGTTTAGAAAGACCAAATGGGGCAATCGCGGAAACATGAAGTTCGCGCTTCAGATGTTGCCGCAGGATAGATGCTTGCTTACGGGTATGAGTGATGTTGGTCCGCTGTTTGATTTCGACATGAATTATTTCTTACAAGCAGGAGTCGACATTGATGCTTACGACCCTGCGTTCAAGCGTTACTATCAGCGCGTGTTTGGAGCTGAGGCAAGACCCATCGAGAGCTATCGGCCAACTAATCCATTCAACGACCGTATTGGTACTTATGCCATGTGGACGCAGACATCACCTACGGATGGCGCATGGGCATTCAAGTTTGATTTGAGCAATTTCAACACCACTCCATATCTTGCCCCACTTCTCAAGAACGCAATTACGGATGATGAGGTTCAGCAACTCCAACTGAACAAGGATATGGTGTCGGCATACGGTATCTTGGCTGGTGCTATCCAGCTCTTTGATAATGCTAAGAGTGGCACGCAGAAAAACCAATTTGCTATCGACCCCAAGACGCTTGGCACGTTTATGGGTAAGGTTAAGGCTGGCTTGACTTCGACTGTTAAGGCTGTGGCTATGCCGACTGCGGATAACAAGTTCTTCCAGTATGAGGACAAGAATCCCGATATGTATAGCAACCAATCCAGCTCTACGGCGGCGATTGGTAGCAATGTCAGCCGCGTCATTTATAGCTCTGACCGCATGAGCAATGCCGAGATTGAGGCTGGCCAGAACGAAACGTATCAGACGATGCGTCCGCTTTATGACCAGTTTGGCAAGTTCATGACGTTCTTTGGTAATCAGCTTACTAAGAAGTTCAAGTGGCAGTTTGTGTTTGAGGGCGCGACGTACCGCTATGAACGTCAGCAACGTATTGATACGATGTTCAAATATGCCGACAAGGGTATCGTCCTTGATAGCTCGGCGTGGGCATCTGCTATGGGCATGAATCCTGTGCTGTTTGAGCGTAGTCTTGTGGCGAGCAAGAATACTGGCTGGACAAAGAATCTGCAACTGCTGATGAACGCCAATACAAGCAAGGATGGCGGCGAAACTGGCGGTCGTCCCGCGCTTGACTCTGTTGACAAGTCGGAATCTGCCCAGCAGAATGACGACCAGTGAGGTAGCAAGATGATTATTTTGGGCTATCCTGATGATGTGTCGGCGTATTACTGCGCCGATGGTGATGAAGCTATCAATCTTACGCGGCACGGATTTATCCCGTTGTACAAAGATGATGATGGCTGTCTGTATTTCAGACGCACACAAAAGTTATTGAAGTTCCTTGGTGAACTTTAATATAATCCAAATTTCTAAGGAAAGGAGGAGAAAGATTGCAGAAAGAAATTAAGTTTGCAGTCGAAGAAATCAAGCAGATTGAATTTTCTGATTATGATGAGCAAGAGTATGCGATTGCGCGTCTTGGGTTCATTTCTACAAAGCCGAACAGTCACGGCATTGGCATCGGTGAGGATGTTCTGAGAGCGTCTGCGCCGTCTGCACTTGGTAAATGGATTGTTGCTGATGTGCAGTTTGGCGATGCGACTACGCATACGGATGGCGAATATATTGTCGGAATTGTGCCGCAAGACCAAGAGGTTATTTTTGAAGAGGACGCCGATGGTTATCTGCGGGCATATGTGGACGGCATTATCAGCAAGCGTTACGCCGCTGAATTTTACGACATCTTCTCTGAGCAGGACAATGAGAGAGCTGTAAGCATTGAGGCTCGCTTTGAGTTCGCTGATGAAAACGATGAGGATGCGTCGGCGTTCGATATTAAGGGCATTACGGTGCTTGGCAAGAATGTTCGCCCAAGTTGTCCTGATAGCGATATTGAGCTGGTGAGATTCAGTGAAAGTGACGCTGAGGGATATTACAAGAAAATTCATGGTCAGCTTGATTCCAAGTTTGACGGAAAGGAGGAAAAGATGGAAGAGAAGAACATCGAGATGGCCGAGGTTGAACAGACCGAGGTTGTCGAAGAGCCTACCGTCGAAATGGCCGAGCCTGAGAAGCAGGACGAGGAAATGGCTTGCGACGAAAAGCTCGAAGAGGAAAAGCCTGATGGTGAGGAATCTGAAGAGCCTAATGATGAGGATGAGGATGAGGAAAAGATGTCTGAGGATGAGATGATGGCCAAGATTGACCAGCTCTCTAAGGATATTGAAGACCGCGACCATATCATTATGGAGAAGGATGCCGAACTTGAGGAACTTCGCAAATTCAAGCAGGCCACCATGGCTAAAGAGACTGCGTGCGCTGTCGAGGCTGTGATGGCTGAGGTTCGTCCGTTTGTTTCGGATGAGCAGTTTGCCGCCTTCCGTGATGAAGGTCTGGCTTGCACTGATGGCAATCTTGACGCATGGAGCAATAAGGTGAAAGCCGCTTGCTTTAGCGAGGTCAAGAAGGTCGTCAAGAAGGATGAGGCTGGCGTGCTTACGTTCGCCATGCCAAAAGAACCCAAGATGAACAAGCAGTCCGAGGATATTTGGACTCGCCTGAGAAATCAACACTAAAAAAATATTTTAAGAAGGAGATTGAAAAATTATGGCAAAACACGGTATTGTTAATACAACTGCGATGTTCTGCACCAATATTGACGCCCTGAACATGACTGGCATTTATGCCACCGCCGACCTTGATAACGGCACTCTCGTTACCCTTACCAAGATTGCGAAGACCGACGCTGGCGATATCACTGGCTATCAGTATGAGGTTGCCCCTGCTGCGGCCAACTCTGTGAATGTTTGGCTCGTCGCCACCCCTGAGGTTGGCAAGACCCTTGAGATGCAGATTCACGACGACATTCGTGAGTTCTACAACGTCGCTGGCAAGCCCATGGATATCAAGGGCATCGTCGCTGGCTTCGACTGCATCGAGGTTGACGCTATGGCGTTCCAGACTGGCGTCCTTCCCACTCAGGCTCAGGTTGGCCAGCTCTGCGGTGTTGCCGCTAACGGCAAGTTCGCTACCCCTGCTGCGTCTGTTGCCTCTGGTGCTACCTTCCGCGTTGAGGGTCTGCACGAGATCGAGTGCGGCGCTGACGTTGTCAAGACCGCTGTCCTGCGTTGCATGAAGAACGCGTAAAGAAATTTGTAGAAAGGAGAAAATATACTATGCTTATGAATAAAGACCTTATCGCCTTTGCTGGCGAGAATACCGACTTCTATGAAGCCGCTATGTCCTATTTCTGCGACAAGAAGCAGACTGCTGAGAACAAGGCTCTGATGCAGGATGCTTGGTTCGCCGAGGTTGAGCGCAAGTCCGGCGTGTCCCGCAAGGACAATGCTGTTGACGCTTGGATTGCCCATCCGTCCACTCAGTGGGCTGCGTTCGCCATCATCGACGCGACCATCAATGCTATTCTGCCTCAGGTCATCCTGCCCCAGTTCAGCGTCTTTGCTGACTTCCGCACCGCTGGTATCGGCGATGTCGTTAAGTTCAAGATTATGCCTCGCAGCTTCTACACTGTGTCTCTGACCGCTAATGGTCAGCGCACCACTTTCCGTCAGAAGAAGTCCGAGTCCGACATTGTCGTGTCTCCTGTTGAGCATATCGTTACCATCTACAGCGACCTTTACCGTGTCCTCGCTGGCAAGGAGAGCATCGCTGATTTCATGGGTCTGCTCCTGACCTCTGTTGAGTCTGCCATGTACAAGGACGCCGTCAGCGCCCTCAACACTGGTATCGCTGCGATTCCTGCTGGCGACCTTAACAAGACTGGCGCTATGGACATCACCTCTCTGGTCGAAATGGCTGAGACCGTTCAGGCTCTCAATGGTGGTGTTCGCCCCTACATCATCGGTTCTGCCGCCGCTCTGCTCAAGGTTCTCCCTGACAGCGCTACTGGCTACCGCATGAACGTCAATGGTGAGGGTGGTTCTATCGAAATCCTCAACAACGTGCTCGACTTCCCTGTCATGCGCCTGACCAACGCTGTTGGTGCGGATGGCAAGCTCGTCCTGCCCGCCAACAAGGTTTACGTCATCAGCCCGTCTGTTGATAAGCTCGTTAAGGGCGTTATGACCACCGCCATGACCAACACCAACCAGCACTTTGACAATGCTGACCTGACCTCCAACTTCACCTATCGCAAGGGTTGGGACTTCGTGTTCGCGTCTGCTGCCAAGGCTGGCGTGTATACTATCAGCGACTAATTTGAAATATAGAGGGGCTTCATGCCCCTCTTATTTCAAAATCTGAATGAATGGAATAAAAGGAGATTATAAAAAATGGCAAGAACTAAGAGTGAAACCGCAAAGGTTGTCGAAGCAGTTGAAACGCCCGCTGAGGACATCAAGAAAGAAAATGATGACCTGAAAGCCCAGCTTGAAGAGCTGAAGGCTCAGATGGCACTCATGGCTCAGATGATGTCCGCAAAGCCGGAAGCTGAGAGTCGTAGCGTTAAGAAAGATAAGCGCATTCGCTTTGTTAATTTGACTAATGGCTCTATTGTTCTGCGTGGCACTGTGATGTGGCGCATTGACGGCCAGTTCAATCATCGTGATTTTGCCGAGAAAGAGGCAAGTATCATTGTTGAGAATATGACGAACCTTATCAATTCTGGCGCGGTGTATATCGCCGACAAGGAATTTGCTGAGGAGCATAACCTCACGGATGTTTACGCTAATCTGCTTGACGAAAAGGCGCTGAAAGAACTGCTGGACAAGGATGGCAAGACTATCATCGAGACGTATAAGATGGTTAACGCGGCTCAGAAGCAAATCATCGTTGACATGATTTGTTCTCGCAAGGAGCGCGGCCAGTTTGTTGACGCCAATGCGGCCATTAAGATTGGCAAACTTTGCGGTAAAGACTTGATGCTTATCGAGCCTGACGAAGACGAAACCGCGAAGGAGTGATGAGATATAACTCCCTTTGACAAAATCGAAGACCTCGCTCTTACGGTTGTATCGGACTATAAGCTCGGAAAGCTGTTTGACCAGAGCGAGGAAAAATTTAAAAAGTTCTGCGACGGGCTTTTGATGAACGCCGTGGCTCAGTTCACGGAATGCCGTCAAGACCTTGTCTATGACGATGTTGCGCGTTCGTTTAATGCCGACCTGACTGTGCTTGAGGTTTATATCCTCTCACGCTACTGGGTCATTGCATGGTGGGAACGTGAGACGAACAATGCCGCTCAGATTGCCTTGAAGCTCAAGGTTAGCTCGGCGTTTACGTTCAACTCTGAGGCACAGAACTTTAAGGAAAAACAGAATATCATCGACAAGCTGCGCGAAGAAGTAGATAGAGCGACGCAGGATTACCTCTTGCTCGACATTGCCGCCTACGAATTTTAAGGTGGTGGTGAGATGAACAAGGATAAGGCTATTGCCGCCATCTACAAAATCTTGCCGATGTATGAAGAGGTTGTGGAAACGCAATCTGAGATGGTTTACAGGGCGTATCTTGCGTACCTGAGTCGCCTAAGCGTTATGGTCGCAAGCATTGATGATGGCATGACTTCAATGGTTCGCGGCTTAGAGGCGCTTGGACAGGATGCTGACCATGACCAAGTTCGTCGCACGGTATTCCACATGATTCATGTACTGGATAAGGATGGTGAACGTGATGCCGTTTGATTTCTTTGAATCCGCATCCGACACCATCATGAGCGCCACGCCGAACGACCTGTATCGCGCAAACCAGCAAGCTCACATTGATGAGGAATGGACGAATACCTCGGCCAAGACTCCTGAGAATGGCGGAGAAATTCTTGAACAGCAGGGTATTGGCTCTGCTGAGTACAAGGCCATTGAGGCGTGGGTCAAGCCGACTGTTGCCGACACGAGCACTGGCCTCAAGGACACTAAGGATTTTATGAAGCTCATCTTTAGGAGCATTGACAAGACCAGCGTTCGAGGTTTGTATTATAAGTTCGACAATAGTTGGTGGATTGTCCATGCTTACAACCAGTTTACGGGTTTGCCACAGGATGTGGCAATTCGTCGTTGCAATAATGCTTTGCGTATCATCGACTCCACTACGGGAGAGGTGTTCAGTGCGCCATGCGTTGTTGATTACGATATGCAAGCGCCGAATGCCCGTGTGACTACGTATCTGATGACGCCCAACAACCACGCCACTGTGATTGTTCAGGGCAATGCCGATACGTTGAGGTTGTTCAAGCTCAACACGCGGTATATCCTTGGTGGTCGTCCATTCAAGCTGTGGGCATATCAGAATGCCTTGAATCTCGACCTGAGTACAGATTATGATACCCTACTGTATCTTGACCTGTATCTTGACGAGGAACATGATGGCGACGACATTGCCAATCAGCTTGCGGACAACTCGTCTGAGGACTACTCTGGAGATGACGACCTCAACAAGATTCTGGATAATGTTGGCAAATTGGGAGGTGGCGACTGATGTACAATAGTTTATCTGCTTTGCCGTCCATCCCTTATAATATCCTGACATATCTGGCGACATCTGCTGACGCTGAGAACTTGTGGAAACTCCTCAAGTACAACGACTATGATGCGCTGTCTAAGCCAAATCTGACGCTCAAGGAAAAACTTGGGCTGTTATGGAAAACTGGGCAGCAGGAGAAATATGGCGTGTTCTTTACTAACCTCATTGAAGACGCCATTCCTACAAGCAAGTGTATTCTCAAGGTTTACAATTACTATGACGCGCCGAAGGAAATGTATTATGCAAACATTGTGTACGCCTTTGATTTTCTTTATGGCGGTCAGATGAGCCTTGTGGAATACAACGGCATCCCCGTCAGTCGCGGTGATTTGTTTATCAACATCATGCTGACCGTCCTTAATGGCGCTTATGTCGGTGGTGTTGGTAAGCTAACGTGGCTGGATGATATGTCGAGATATTGCGCCGCCAAATCCGTCATTGGCAATGAGCGAACCTTTACGGGCGTTCAACTGCTTATGGGTGTAATGGCGGGTGATACTGGCAAGCGAGCTGATTGCAATGGCGGTTAATATTGACTTCCTGCGCAGGGCGTACTTTGCGTTTGACAAGCCTGTGCCATATGTGGTTCAGGATAAGGTCGTTACGATTCGCCCAATCATGCTTGACGAAGCCGAAACTTTCTTGGCGAGCATAGACATTTTGCAACATGATAAGAACTCGTCGCCATCTGTCGAGATTATCCAGATGTCCTATCTGGAATATCTCGTCAAAGTCGTAAAACCGACCGATGAATACCTTGAGGACAAGTTGACAAATATCCTGTCTTACTGCGGCGTCAACGATTGGGCTGTGACGGCGAATGAGCGCGGCAAGCTGGTGCTTGTTGACAGGACGCATGACCTGATATTATCGGCCAAGCAATTTGACGAGCTTACCAAGATTATTTTATACCAGAATATTTTACACTATGATGATTCTTATGTCAATCCAGAGTTTAAGAAAACTATGGAGCTTACGGATTCTGTTAAAAATTTCAATCGAGAGTTCCCGACGCTTGAGCGCAAAATGTATATCATTACGGCGCATACTGGGCTGTCAAAGCAAGAACAGATGAAGATGACGTTTAGAGAACATCAAGGCGTGTTTGAGGAATGTTCTGGTGAGGTTGATTTTGAAACAACCCGTGCCATCACTATGTATGCTGGCAAAGAGGTTGACCATTGGATTTATCCGCGCAAGAGGGGTAAATATGATGGATATATGACGAGCATGGGCAAATACAAGGCGTCGTTTGGCGGAGATAGCAGTGTTGCCGATGTTGCGATTGGCGATGGCTCAAGCCATGCCGAACAGCTCTTGCAACAAAATAATTTATAACAAGGAGGAAAATATTTCATGGCAGAAAGATTTCTTGCTAATGTTGGTACTGCCCTGATTTTCAGAGGCAACGAGTTTGTCGGTGTGGGTAACACCCTGACCGAGAACACGTTCTCTTTCAGTGCCTCTCCCAACGAGGTTCGTGGCGGCACGTCCAACCCCCTGCTTGGCCGTTGGTTCTCTGATAGCACTCTGAACGTGACTATCACTAATGCTACGTTCAAGCTGGAGTATCTGGCGTGGTCTCTTGGCGCGACCATCGAGCAGGGCGGCACGAGTTTCTATGAATCCACTGGCGCTGGCGAGACTGTTGTCACCGCTGGTCAGATTGAACTCAAGAACAAGCCCGCCGCGTTCAACGGCACGATGATTGGCTGGTATAAGAAGCCCGCTGATGCTGGTTGGTCTATTGGCGCTATCACCGAGACTGGCGGCAAGTATTACCTGACGGTTGCTGGCGCTACGGTTGGCGATGTCTACTGTATCAAGTATCCGTACATGGACGAGAACGCTCGTATGATGGCGATTCCTGCGGACTTTGCGCCTGAGGAGCTGCACATCGTTCTTCTGAACGACTTGTACAACGCCGACATCAACGCTGATGCTTCTGCGTCCAAGGTTGGCCGTCTCATCACCGATATCCCCCGTTTTGGCCTTGACCCGTCTCAAGACCTTACGCTCAATGCGACCAGCTCTGCGCCCACTCAGCTCACTGGTACGGCTCTGCGCTATGTTGCGTCCGAGGGTTGCACCGCTGATGCTTCTTATGGCACGATGACTGAGCAGGTTTATGGCGCTAAGTGGCAGGACAATGTCATCGCTCTCGCTTGTGAGAATTCTGACATGGCGCTTGGCACTGGCGATACTGAGACTGCTATCATCCGCGTTGTCTATGGTGGCTCTACCGCTTCTCAGCGTAAGGACAACTCCAGCTTCACCTTCGCCGTTGTCTCTGGTGATTCTACCGTTGATAACAAGGGTGTCGTGACTGCCGCTGGTTCTGCTGGTAAGACCGTCATCAGTGTCACGCTGACTGGCTACGATTCCGTTGCGCCCGCGTACATCTACGTTGACGTGAACTAAAATTATAGGGTAAGTAATCTTTGCATTGCTTACCCTATTTTTTTAAGAAAAATTTGAGGTGAATAGGATGTGCGAATATGTAGCCCAGAATGTGTGCCGCATCACTAAGGAGGCTTGCCCGTGGATGTATCTATGCTCTCAAACGGGAACATGGCGAGCCAACAACTATATGCCAGCCGATTGTAAGGTTAAACGTGACGTAGACATCCCCGCAGGATATTGCCGCGTTCGTGAAGAGCGCAAGGGTTGGTTATATGTAGACCTTGGCGAGCAGACGATTCGGGTTAAGAACCCGTTTGACCATACACCTCTCTATGTCCGCGCGAGAAAATTAAAATCCGGCGAATATAAACTCAGAGAGTGAGGGAAGAAAAATGGCAGATGGCGATGTCGGAAAGATTTACGACCGTCTTGATGACCATGACCACCGCATTACCCAACTTGAATCTACTCGCCCATTTCTGCAAGATTTGATTGCTCGAAGTGTTAAGAGTAATGAGACGCTTGCAGAAACCATGAAGGATGTCCAGATGTCTATGGTTAAACTTAATGCCAAACTTGACGACCAGTCAAAAGAAATCAAGGCGATGAAGCAAGCGTCGGAGACAGCTAACGCCGCCGTAAACACTAAATTGACGGTGGTTGAAACTAAAGTTTCGCAACTTGAGGATGCGGGTAAATTCGACATCCGCGAGTGGGTCAAGAAAAATTGGCCGTGGCTTTGCGTGATGGCTGGTTTGGGCATAATGTGGGCGTCACAATACGTAAAATTTTAATGAATGAAAGGAACAAATGGATATGAAAGAAATCAAGACTATTGAGCCTAAGTACATTGAGGCGTATGATGTGCGCGTCAATCCGTATCTGACGTATGCGCAGATTCAGGCGATTGTCAACGGTGTCAAGGAGCTGGATGGTTGGGCTGAGCGAGAGCAGAACATTGATATGTGTGTTCTTGCGTTTGCTACGGATATTCCAACTGAGAAGCTGGAAGAGATTGGACATGATGTGCTGTTACAAAGCGGTTTGATTCATGCTGTTGAGGGCGAAATCAAGAATCTGTTCAGCGTTTATGAGGCCATCGAATATACGGAATCCATCAAGCGTGCTCTGGCGCAAATCGTCAAGGCTCTGCCGAAATATCAGGAACAGCTTGATGCTGTGGTGAAGAAGTATGGCGGGACTACCACGAAATGACGCTCAGTTAAGGCGCGACCTTATGCCGCGTTTGCAAATCGTCGTTGACTATATCATGGAGCAAATCCGTAAGCGGAATGTTGACGAGATTGAGGTTAACGTCTATCGGCGCGGAACTCCAAGCGAATATAACCGCACGCGGCAATTCCAGCAAGCATGGAAAGCTGATGGTTCTAAGATTAGTGGGAACACTGCGTCTGCCAAGTTCCATTACGACCCAGACAGCATGGACTATGATGCGGCTGAAGCACAACATGGTTCTACTGACCCAGCTTGGGGCGATGCTCGTGAATATCTTGCCGAGCTTATCTACAATGGCGCATCTGGCCCAAAGTACGGCGATGGCTATTGGACGCAACGCCGCGATGCTTGGGATGCGCTTATTGAGGATATTGATGGCGAGGATATCATCAAGTGGACGCGGCAAGGATTTGCTCAAGCTGGATTGACCGTCACGAAGAAGAGGGGGTAGATGGCGTGAAGATTCTATCGCTTGACGCTTCTACCAAATCAACAGGTTGGGCTGTATTTGATGGCGAGCGGCTTGTGGCTCATGGCGTCATTAAAGAAAGGCGTGATGATTGGCGTGAGAATGTCATGGCTGAAACTATGGAGCTTGCGACGATTATCCGTGAGTATCAGCCAGATGCGGTATACGCAGAGGACGTGCCCATGAAGGATGGCAAGCCAACCATTGCCAAACTTGGCGCAGTGCAAGGTATGATTCTAAGTCTTTGCGCAGGATTTAGACTCAAGCCGACGTTCCTGTTGCCGAGTGTTTGGCGGCGTGAGCTTGGGATGTTTGACGGCACACGCAAAGGCATGACGCGTGACGTTCTTAAAGAGAAAGCCGTGCGTATGGCTAACGAAATATTTGGGCTTGACTTAGTATGGGTTAAGCCCAAAAGCACAAAAAATGAGGATGACGCTGCGGAGGCTATACTCATAGGCTGGGCAGTCATCCAAAGCCAAAATCACAAATAATGAAAGGGTGTGAGATATGGCTTCTAATAATGATTATAGTATTCTTGCGAAAGTTGTACTTGACTTAAACAATATCCAATCGCAGCTCAATAACGCTGCCAAGAAGGTGACGTTCAAAGTTGACGGCAAGGGTATTCGTTCTGTGACGGCTGAGTTGAACGATATGTCTGGTGCAAGCCAGCAAGCAGTTCGAGACGCTGGAGATGTCGAGGCGACATTCAATGCGATGAATGAGGTGTTTCGTCGCTCTGTTGACGCAATTTCCAGCATGGTTGAGCAGGTATACACGCTGAATGGCGCGATGACGGAATTTAAGAAAGTTTCGGATTTGCGCGGAAGTGGACTGGAGAGCTACGTCCAGAATCTCGCGGAGATGGGCAAAACCGTAGCACGTACCGGCAAACCAAATCGGTCTGAGCCGGAGTGATGGGATGGTAAACCAGCACTGAGAACAGCCCCTAAACCCTTGAAAGCCTGAAGAGCCTTGCCACTACAACGTGAGGATGAGATAAGCCTGAGCGTGAATGTGGGAAACCGATAAAACGGCAAGGATGGCGCATGGTTGAAAGACCTGACCGCTGGAGAAGGGCAGCTTGGGCGCGAAGCCGTGATGAGCGGTGTGTCAATCGAGTATACAGGGCGAGCCTCCAAATTTATGGGCCGAAGAAGTACTCAGGCGAGAATTAAAAACTCTCGGAAATTTAGTCTTGACAAATATTTTCTCCTATGCTATACTTTAACCATCAAAAAAAATATTGGAGGTTAAGTTATGGTATTGGTAATTGGAATGTGGGCTGGCATCATTTATTGTATCTGCAAGGGCATTGCTGGGGCTTGCATGCGCGGCCATGGCAAAGCTGGCGGCGTCTTTATCTTCAACGTCATTTGGTTTACGCTGTGTATGTATCTTGGCGCGACTACTGACCACCTTGGCGTTGCTGTCGGCATTTGGGCGTTTGTTGGGGCAATTCTCAACGCCTTGATGATTGGCTCTCAGCAACGCATGGACAACCCTGATGAGCGGCAGAAGATGATTAACGAAGTCAAAACGCTTGACAAATACGACAATGACTATGGCATCTATGACCCAAAGAAAAAATAATCAAGACTAAACAACCACGTCAGAAATGGTTGAAGCGGCGACAACCTTCCGTAAGAGCGGGTTTAACGATGAAGATGCTGCCACTCTTGCAAAGGTTGCGGCACAATATCAGAACGTAGCGGATACAGCGGTTAGCGCTGAGGATGCCGCATCGTCTATTGTTTCGCAAATTCGCGCGTTTGGCGAAGATGCGGATTTTGCCACTCATGTAATTGACGCATACAATGAGGTGGCTAACAATTTCTCAGTAGGAACTAATGACTTGTCTCAGGCAATGGAGATTGCCAGCGCTGGTATGGCAACCTATGGCAATGAATTTGAGGAAATCATTGGCTTGGTGACTGCTGGCACGGAAATTATGACCGGACGCAGTTCTCAAGTCGCGCGCGGCCTTAACACGATTGCTTCGCGCATAGTCAAAAATCAGGGCGCTCTTGAAGAATACGGAATTCGGGTCGAAGATACTAATGGTAATCTTAAGAGTACTTACGACGTCCTGTCTGAGCTGAAACCCAAGTGGGACAGTATGAGTGAAGCCGAGCGTGTTGCGCTTGGTGACGCCATTGCTGGCACAAACCAATATAAGGTGCTTGCGTCCGTCATGCAGAACTTTGAGCACGCGACAGATGCAACTACTACGGCTCTTAATTCCAGTGGTTCTGCCATTCAGGAAAATGAGGCGTATATGGAGAGCCTCGAAGCAAAGACGACCGCCGTCAAGGCCACCTTCCAAGACCTTGCCAACAACGTCATTGATGACGAGTTGGTTGGGGCCGTGTTGGACTTAGCCAACGGATTCTTGCAGCTTGCCAATACTGACCTTGGCCGCATTGTCACGCAGATTACATTGCTGACGGGTGTTGGCTGGGGTGCAACTGGATTGCTTCAAGCATCCAAGATTATTCCCTCTGTCATTAGCCAGTTCAAGAATTTTGGGGCAGCAGCAAGCCTTGCGGCGAGTGGTGCGTCTGGATTCTTTGAGGCGCTCAGCGTTGGTGGCGGCGTTCTTACTGGTATCCTTCCAGTCATCCTTGCTGTGGCTGCGGCTCTTGCTGTTGGTGGCGCTCTATGGAAGGCGACCGAAGACAGTCGTAAGAGCATTGACGAACTCAATGAATCTATTGAATCTGACACACAGCAACTTGAAACAAACAAGGCTCGCCTTGCTGAAATCAATGGCATGGCTTGGAACGACAAGACGCCTGAGATTCTTGCCGAGAAGGACGCTCTTGAGAAAGAAAATGCTGAGCTTCAAAAGCAGATTGACAAATACAATGAGCTTGCCAAGAAGCAAGCCAGACAGACGCTTGAAAATGCGGGTACGATTGAGACGTCGTACACAGAGAAGACCGACCGTAAGACTGGCCGCACACGTCTTGAGCAAACTACAAATGTTATTCAAGGTGAGGAATATTATCAGAAGCTCATTGAAAAGCTCAGAGAATATCAATCTCTGCTTGATAAGAACCATGAGCTGAATGAAGAGCAACTTGCCGATTATCAAAAGACGGTATCTGAAGCAAGCCGTTTGGCTGATGCTATCAATATCCTTAATCCTGATATTATGACGGCCACCGAGAGCGAACGGCAACTAACTTATGCGCTTGCTGATGCTCAAGAGGCTATGTCGTCTGCGAGCAGCTATGTCAGCAATTATGTCGATGGGTTATATCAGACAGGCCAAGAGGCTAAGAAGACTGGCGATGCTTTGACCGAATATGTGGTCAATGCTATCATTGATGTCAACAACACTGAGCTGTCTACGGGGCAGAAGGTATCTGCGCTTCAGGCCGTGATGAGCCAAGCCGACCTTACGAGCATTGAGCTGGTTGATAAGCTGGCTAACGCCATTATTACGGTTGGTAATACCAACCTTGATGTGTCCGGCCAGATTGCCAACTTGCAAGCTCTTGCGCTTCAGGCTGGTTATACGGCTCAGGCTGTGGCGGCTGTGTTTGGAATGGACGAGACTACGGTCTCCAACCAAATCCGCACATCGGCAACTGGTTATATGCGAGCTGGTCTTGCCAAGACCTCCGAAGAGGCTATGGCGATGGCAAAGAAGCAATATGCCAAGACCTTATGGGATTCGCTTAAGACCAGCTATACTCCCGTCGAGAAGCCAAAGGTCGTAACTGGTGGTGGTGGAGGTGGCGGCACATCCACCTCTAAGCAAACCGAAAAGAATAAGGAAGAGGCCAAGGACGCCGTTGAAGAGGTCAAAAAAGACGCCGAATCTGCTGTTGATGACGTATCTGATTCTGTTTCCGACGCCCTTCAGCAGCAGAAAGACGCCATGCAAGGCGTCATCGACTATTATGTCGAATATGCCTCTCGTCAAATCGAAAAAATTGAAGAGCAGCTTGACGCTATCAACGCCAAGTACGACGAGATGCTTGATGCCGCACAGCAGCGGTATGATGACCAGCTTGCGGCTCTTGAAGAACAGTACAACGCCGTTGAAGACCAGTACGAGCTTCAGAAGCTCATGGACAATCTTGAAAAGGCCAAGAAGACGTACCAAATGGTGTATCGTGATGGCCAGTTTGTCTATGAGGTTGACCAAGAGGCAGTCCGAGAAGCTCAAGAGGCTCTCAGTGCTTACAAGCGCAAGAAGGAATACGAGGAGCGCAAGAAACAGCTTGAGGAATCCCTTGAGAATGAAAAGGAATATCTTGAGAGCTTGCGTAAAGCTGAAACTGAGGCGCTTGAGGAAGAGAAGAAACGCTGGGAGGAATACAAGAAAGGCTGGTCTGAATTAACCAGCGAGTATGAATTCCAGCAGAATAAACTCCTTGCTGACCAGATGTTTGGCGCAGAACAAGAGAACGCCACGTGGGAAACAAGATTGGCAAATCTCCAGAGCTTCGTCAGTCGGTATAATAGTCTCATGTCGTCCATCGATGGCGGTGGTGGCGGCGGTGGATCGTCTTCTGGCGGGTCTGGAACTCAACCTGGGGAATGGGCTGGAATCGGCGAGGGTTACAAGAACGACAAAGAAGCATGGGACGATATTACTAACGCCTATAATCCTCTATGGGAGAAGGATGTCGACTATGGCGAACTTCTTGAAGAGGGAATCAAGAAGGGTTATGGTTACGACTGGATTAAAGGCGTTATGGGCCAGCGGAACGCCAAGTTGCAAGCCGAGGGTCTTGAGGGTAAAGTCGAATCCACTAAGGATATGTGGGAACGCCTCAAGGATAAATACGGATACGACGAGGGGTATTCTGGCTCTAAGTCCAACGGTAGTTCATCTTCTAAGGGTTCGTCTTCCTCTGGAACAAACTATAAGCCAGGAGGCGTTAGCAAATCTGACCAGTCCAAAATCATGGGTATGGAAGACGAAATTGAGCGCAACTCTCAGGCGTGGTTTGATGCCGATGAGGAAGAGCGCAAGCGTCTCCATGAGCGCAATGAACAACTGCGCAAAGAGCTTGAGAAGATGGGGTATGCCAGTGGCACAACATCTGCCCGTGGCGGCTTGGCTATGGTCGGCGAACAAGGCCCAGAGCTGCGCGTGTTAAATAAAGGTGATGGCATTGTCCCTGCGGATATCACGCGCAATTTGATGAAGATTGGCGCGAATCCCAAGTGGTTTGCTCAACAATCTGGTGCGGCCAACACCATCCTTAACGTGGCCAATGTTTCCTTGCCGAGTGTTCAGAACGCCCAGCAATTTGTTGACGGCCTTAAGAATCTGGCTCTCCAGAAAGCCTATGGCAGAACTTAATATAAAGCGGGTAGGCGTTTGCTTGCCCGCTTTCATTTTGCAAAGAAACGAGGTGACGGCACGATGAGAGCACAAAATGAATTGCTTGATGCAATCCAAATACTGATTGACAAAGCAATGAAAGACCGAGCGACCAAGATTACTGGTGGAAAGGTAAAGTCGGCCAGCGGTGGTTTGGCTACTGTTACAATCAACGGCTATGATTATTCAATCCCATATAGCGGCACAACGCCAACGACAAACTCGACTGTGCGAGTGTTTATCCCGAATGGCAACATGTCGGACGCATTCATTGGTGGCGGTGGCTCTGGTGGCGGTTCATCTGCGGTCAACTATAATGGATTGACAAACAAGCCAACTATCAATGGTGTTGTGTTGCAAGGTAATAAAACCACATCGGACCTTGGCATTAAGGAAGACCGACAATTTGTATTTACTCAAACAACGCCGATTGAGGTCTGGGCTATTCAGCATAGCATGGAGAAATTTCCTGCTGTTACTACTGTGGATTCGGCGGGAAATGAAATCATTGGTGACGTGACCTATCTTGACACCAATAACGTTACCGTTACATTTACATCGAAAATCGCGGGCAAAGCATATCTGAATTGAAAGGAGCTGATGCGCGATGAATATAGTTTTGACTGGCACACATGTTGAGCAAGATACCACGCAGCTTGGCTTTCAGAAGAACAACCTGATTGATATGCTGGTGGTAACGGTTGATACCGACGAGGATTGGCAATACAAACTCGACGTTCGATATACGCAGAAGGATAGCAAGGGCGAAGAGATGTTCAACGTCATTGATTTGAACCGCTCTGGACAAATTTGCACGGCGTTGCTCACCCTGACCATGTTGCCCCTGTGCGGCAAGTACACTATGCAGTTGCGTGGCATTAAAGGTCAACAGGTTTGGCATAGCGATACGTTCTATGCTTGGGTCAACTACAGCATTGACCCAGGTGAGGTCTATAATCCTGTGCCGAGCGAATTTTATCAGGTCGAATATAACATTACCGAGCTTAACAACCATCCGCCCTATCCTGATGTTAGTGGCTTCTGGATGATTTACAATGTCGAGAAACACCAATATGAGCTGAGCGATATTCCCGTGCCTACTGATGGTGGTATGGACAAGAGCTTTGAATTTACCCAGTCTACGCCGAGCGATGTTTGGGTGATTCGGCACGGTCTTTACAAACATCCTTCTGTTACGGTGACAGACAGCGGTGGCAATGAGGTTGTTGGTGAGGTTGAGTATATTGACATGAACGTAGTCAAGGTTACGTTTGCTTCTGCCTTCTCTGGCAAGGCATATCTTAATTAGGAGGTAGACTGAATGAATTTTTTGACAAATCTAAATCTGAATAAAAACGAGCTTCAGAATGCGGTGATTCAGCCGCTTGCTGTTGCTCCTGCAAGCCCTAAAGCTGGCCAGATTTATTATAACAGTGGAGACAAGTTTATTTATCGCTTTGATGGTGATGATTGGTCTCCAATTGGTGTAGTTTACGTGCAAGATAGTGACGCTGGCGCTGTTATCACGGGCCTTGATGGCACTGGCAAGGTTACGACGACCAACGTCGTAGGATTAACGCTTGCTGGTTACGACCCTGTTGAAGGTGGCTATATTTCAAACAATATGACCATGCAACAGGCGCTTGCGGCTCTTGATGCGGCTGTTAAGAACGCTGTGGCTGGCGGCGGTGAGGTCAATCAAAACGCATGGAGCAATATTGTTGTGCCTGAGCAGTCGACTAATGAAACTACGGAAAGCGCTGGCCAAGGCGAAGCCGTAACTATTGCGGCGAATGCTAAGACCGATACGTTTAGTATTGCTTCTGGGGACAAATGGACGCGCGTAGCTGGTAACGCTACTGGCAAGCGTGTGACGGTTGGCCACGCATTCAGTGGTGTAACTGACGGTAGCTATGGTGACGCTACTCATGTTGGTAAGGTGACGGTTGACAAGGCTGGCCATGTGACGGCAGCTGAGGATGTTGAGATTGTTGGAGCTAAGTACATCACCAAGCTCACCAGCGACGCTCAAACCCAACTCAACGCCAAAGTTCCCAATACGCGGAAGGTCAATGGTAAGGCTCTGAGCGCCGATATCACGCTTGACGCGGGTGACGTTGGGGCTGATGCGGCTGGCGCTGCTGCGGCTGTACTTGGTACGTCCAGTGATGATTCTGATACTGCCACTGTATATGGTGCTCGTGCGCTTGCACAAAAGGGAATTGACGCTGCTAGCAATGCTCTGTCTGTTGCTAATGGGAAGGTTGCATCTGTTAATAACGGCGATAAGTCTATCGTGATTGGTGGCACTGGCGTTGACCCAACAGTAAAAGTAAACATTTCTGCTGATGATGATAATGCTCTTGCGCTAACTGACAACGGCCTCAAAGTCGTTGTTCCCGAAGGCGCGGAGTACAGCATGACCAAGCTGGCGACTGCGAGAGATGGTTATCTGGCAAGTTACCAGCTTACTAAGGGTGGCACAGGCGTTGGGGAAGTCATCAACATCCCCAAGGATTATCTTGTCAAGTCTGCTGAGGTCAAGACCTCTACTGGTACTGGCGACCCGTCTGGCTTTGATGCTGGCACAAAGTACATTGACTTTACTGTCAATACCTATGACAGCGCAAGTGGCACTGGTGCCGAGAGCCATATTTATCTTGACGTCCAGAGTCTTGTGGATGCCTATACTGGTGGTACAGGTATTAGTATCAGCGACACCAATGTTATTAGTCTGAAGTACAAAGAGGGCAATGGTCTTAGCGTTGGCTCTGACGGTCTTGCTATGGCTATGGCAGCGGCTTCTTATCCAGGTGCTATGTCTGCGGCACATTATACCAAGCTCGAAGGTATCGCTGCTGGCGCTACTAAGAACAGCATTACGTTGAACGATGAAGCCAACGCCAATCCGAGCTTCTACGCCCCGACTGCGGCTGGCACTAATGGCCAGATTCTTGTGTCGAGCGGCTCTGGTGCGCCTACGTGGAAAGCCGCTTCTGAGAGCTTCCATAAATATACGGCGCAGAATGGCTCGCTGTCGGCAACTGCTGGTGCGTTTACTTGGAGCATTGCGGCGGCGACCCACGGCGTAGCGAACTCGTCTATGCTCGTCCAGCTTTACGAGGTGGCGACTGGTGCTCAGGTTATGGCTGATATTGTGGTCAACCAGACGAACTTTAATGTGACCATCACCATCAATGATGTGGCTGGTGCTGGTACGCTTTCTGCAAATACCTATAAGGTGGTCATCATCGGTTGATGGCCACCTTCTTTCAAATCTTAATGAAAGGAGATGGCTGAATGAAAAATTTAGGCTTATACAATAACGACCTATCTGTACCTCGAAAACAAGATGTTGATAGTGTGGCATCGCGTGTTAGCACCAACGAGGACAACATTGCTATGTTGGATTCTGACGTAGAGGCGGCTCAACAAGACATCACGACGCTCAAAGGCAATGTGACTACTCTGACCAATGCTCTTGGCTCTAAGCAGGATACAATTACTGGTGGCGCAAGCACCATCGCCGATGACAACCTCGCGGTGAATCGTGCGCTGGTATCTTCGGCCTCTGGTAAGGTTGCGGCGAGCGCTGTCACGGCTACTGAGCTTGGCTATCTTGATGGCGTGACCAGTGCAGTGCAGACGCAGTTAAATGCTAAAGTGCCGACGAGCCGGACTGTTAATGGAAAAGCCCTCAGCGCAAATATTTCTTTAAGCGCATCTGATGTTGGGGCGTTGCCGACGCAAACTGGTACGAAAGGTCAAGTGCTTGGGTTTACTGCCGATAATACGGTAGGCGCTATGGATATTGAAGCTGGCGGAGGCACTACTATTATTCTATTAAGTTCTCAGCCATCAGGACTAAAGGCTGGCGACTACTGGTATCAAATTGTAACATGAAAGGAGCAAGTGATAAATGGCTCTGACAACTCCTGTGCTTGCTTCCGTTCCGTATTTTGACGCGAGCAAAGCGCAAACCTTAACATTTACGGTGCGCGGTGGTGACCAAGTTGTTGCCAACACTCTCACTATCAAAAACAATGCTACACTTGAGGTTGTATACACGTCGAGTATAACCACTTATAAGTTGGAACATGCTATTCCCGCTGGCACGTTGACCAATGGCTCGTACTATCAAGCTACGGTTAAGACAAAGAATGCCGCTGGAGATGAATCCAATGAATCTGCTGGGGTTCAATTTTATTGTTATGCCGAGCCTAGCTTTGGCTTTACTAATGTAACGGCTGGCGGTGATATTGGTAACAGTAGCTATGCGTTCAACGTGCGTTACAACAATGTAACGCCAAATGCTAATGAATACTTGAACGAATTTGTCTTTAACCTGTATGATGCCGCTGGCACATTGCTATCGACTTCTGGCGCTCAATATAACTCCAGTAGCTCTATGCCGCTTGATATTTCCTACCTGTTTACTGGATTGGCTGACCAGACGGCGTATAGTGTTGAATGCACGGCTGATACCACTGGTGGGCGGCAACTTACCACTGGCAAGGTCAACTTCACTACGGCGTACACACAGCCGTCTTTATATAGTTATATCTATTTGACGAACAAATGTCAAGATGGTTATATCACGATTGACTGCAACGTCATTGCAATCATTGGTAAGATTGATGGTGGGGGCGAGCCAACTTATGTAGATGATGGCACGGCGCTTGATGCTCGTGAGCATGGCGTGACGTGGGATGATGGCTATGAGATTGCTAATGGCTACACCACGCGTATTTGGGGTCGAGCATATACACCCGATGGCGAAATTCTGCGGTTCAGCAATACAAAAGGCGATACGGTTAGCCTTGTCTACCGCGAGGATGCAACCAAGGCGTGGTGGGAACTGCGGGTTAAGAATATCGACTTTGCATGGGCTTATATTGCCAAATCGGAAACAATTGCCAAGCCTGACGATACCGACCAAGTATTTGCTTGGCTAAGACATAGTGGAGACCTATACGATATCATCATGGAGAATTTGGGGGTGAGCGCCTGATGCTTTCATTTGTAGGATATAATTTCTGCTCGGACATCAACTCGCTTGACCCTATGGCGACGATGATTCGAAATATCACGACGACTAAGTTGGCAAATGGAATTTTTGACCATTTCAACGTAAGTTCTAACACTACATTTGACTATGACCACACCAAGCCTACGGACTGGGACTTTGATACTATTATGGATTGTAACTTTGATGGTAATGTCAATGCGGGCAACCTTGAGCAGTTGACGGCAGACATTACCCAAGTCAAGGTAAAGCGCCGTGTCAAAGGCACGTTTGATTGGATGACCATCAAGACTGTGGATATCAATACTCCTGAAGATTTTATCTTTACGTTTAATGACACGACCACGGCGAGCGGCGTTGAATATGAATATGCCTATGTTCCTGTCATGGCTAATACCGAGGGCAATCTTGCTGAGGGCGAGTATAATATCCAAGAAATCTTGAGTCAGTTTGACGGCGTGTTCATTTGCGATGTCAACACCGTGTTCAAGTTCTACGCTGGCGTGGAATATGGCTCGCTTGACCAAGTGCATCAGGTTGGCGTATATACGGCGCTTGGCCGCAAGTATCCAATCCTTGTCAGCAATGGCTTGACGGATTATAAGCAAGGCACGTTCAAGGGCGATATCTTGCCGCCTGATTATATGAAGAACGGAAAGTTTGACCGCGCTGAAATTGTTAAGCGCCGCGAAGCTCTGTTGGCGTTTTTGAACAACAAACAAGCTAAAGTACTGAAGGATTGGAACGGCAATCAATTCTTGCTCTATATCACGGGCAACCCAAGTGTAAGCTTTACTGAAGGCTCTGGTATGGGTTGGGCGAGCGTGTCTGCTGACTGGACTGAGGTTGGCGACCCCAATAACCGCCATGATATGTATGAGGCGGGCATGATTCCTGAGGAGGATTGATGATATGGTGCTGAGTCAACAAGATTACGACATTGCCAAGCAGCGCATCGTCAATCGTTTCCTCAAGGTCAACATTCTCAACTTTGACTATAAGGTTGTGGATGAAATTTCTGGCAACGTCACGGATTTTGACGTGAACATTGATGCCGACAGCGATATTCGCCGCACGTGTACAGTTGAAATTGTCGTGACCAATAGCTCGTTTGATATTCAAGCGGGTAACAAGATTTGGCTTGACAAGTACATCCAGCCATATATCGGCATTCAGAACATCCGAACGGGCAAGGTTCAGTGGTACAATCAAGGCATCTATCTCATTGACAATCCGTCGTGGCAATATGACGCAGAGCACAATACCTTGAGTTTTAGTGCCGTCGACCTGATGGCAAAGATGACGGGATTGCGCAATGGTAATTTGACGGGTGTACCCTACGTCATCCCCCAAGGCTCGAATATCCGTGAGGCCATTATTACGACGATTGGCTTGGCTGGCTTTGACAAGTACGTTGTGGATGATTGCAAACAACGTGACGGCACGGTTATCACTACACCGTATGAAATCAAGATTGACCAAGGTGGCACTGTGTACGACATCCTTACGGAGTTGCGGGATATTCTGCCGCAATACGAGATGTACTTTGACGTGGATGGAGTATTCCATTATCACTATATCCCGACTGGCGAGGATGAACCTGTTGATGCTGACGATGACCTGTGGAACGCCATCTTGTCAAGCGAACAAATTACGACCGACTTTGAATCTGTTAAGAACGTCATAGAGGTATGGGGTCGGGATATGAGTACTGAGCAACCTCATGCTACGGCGAAAGAAGAAAATCCTGACAGTCCGTTTTATATTGGCGGGGATATTGGCGAGATTCGTATCGTCCTGTCTGGCGGGGACTACAACAACATCGAGTCTACGGATTTGGCGCAGCAGCGTGCCGACCTTGAGCTATATTGGCGTTGCCGCATGAACGACACGATTAACTTGTCGACTTTACCCGTACCGTGGTTTGATGTTAACATGATTATCACCCATGCGCCAAAGGGGTCAAAGATTCAGAAGAGGTATATGGTCAAGACGATTCAGGCAAGCTATGGCAATGAGGCTGGCTCTATGGAAATTTCTTGCATGAGCTTGTATGCCTACTATCCGCCATACGAAACGACGCCAAGTGAAAATGAAGATAAGGGAGATGAGAACTAATGGCGACAAATTTTCCTGCCGCTAAGGACAACTTTCCAACGATGAAAGACGTGACGAGCGCCGACGCTATCCTGCTGGCACAGTACCAGACGGCCATGCAGAGCGGCGAGATTGCTAAGGCAAAGCAAATCCTTGCTCAGATGACTGATGGCGCGGATAAGGTTGTCACGGCTGAGTATCTGAACAACATCAAGGACAGCATGGATGCGCTTGAGACGTATTACCTCCAGCGTTGGAGTCCGGCATACGTCGTCAGAGACACCCAGCCCGCCGACCAAGCTGCGGGCGACTTCTGGTTCGATACGGGTGGTAACGCATGATGACGTATGAAGATATCCATCTTGCCGACAAAGCCAAATGGCGGCAGTTTGTTGAGCTGTGGCAAGCTGGCTCTGTCGATGCGGCGTTGAATCTGCTGGCTGATACAAGCCTGAGTGGCAAGGTTGTTAATGCGGCGGTTCTCAATGCTATCACCAGTCAGATTGTTAGCCTTGAAGAAAATGACGATGCGAGCTTTAAGCAAGACATCATTAAGGTAAGCCCTACGCCGCCAACCGGCATCAAACAGGGCGAGGTGTATTTTGAGACATGAGGATTCTCAAGAAGATGTCGACCATGAAGAAATGGGGCGTAGTGTCATGGGCCGTGACTATTGCTTTAAGCGCGGCTCTTGTCTACGGCGTCTTCTTCACAGATAAGAACATGGCCGACCTTGCTACGCTATGCGGCTTTGCATGGGCTGATACAGGCGTGTACACTGCGGCGTACGCTTTCAAAGAACGAGCTGAGAACAAGAAGAAAATCGCTGTGGCCTTTGTTAAGGAAATGGCGAGCGAGTATGGCATTGAGAACGTAGCATCGTTGGCTCAATCCATTATCGAGGGGTAGAGATATGCTGAACAGTAGGGATATTGATAAGCTGCGCCCTGATGTTGCCGCAAATTGCCGCATCTTCATCGAGCGGTGCAAGGCGGCTGGCTATCCCGTGCTTGTCACGCAGACGGTGCGGGATGCCGAGTATCAGGCGCAACTTTGTAAGAATGGATATGCCAAGACCGCTGTGCCGAGCTTCCATTGGGATAAGGTTGGGTTGGCTTTCGATGTTTGCAAAAACGTCAAAGGTCATGAGTACGATGATGCTAATTTCTGGCGCGGCGTTAGCAAGATTGGTAAGGAGATGGGCTTTACTTGGGGCGGCGATTGGAAGTCGTTCCCAGACAAGCCGCATTTCCAATGGGATGATGGGGGCAAATGGACAAACGCTATGGTGCGCAAGTTGAATCTGCCGCCCATGATGAAGGAGTATGATGAAATGACTCAAGAAGATTTCAATAAGATGATGGATGTATACCTTGCCGAGCTTGGCAAGAAACCCGCATCGAGCTGGGCAACGGCAAGCATTGCCGAGATGAAGAAGGATGGTGTGACTGATGGCTCTCGCCCCAAGGCATTTACTACGCGCGAGGAAGTGCTGGTCATGCTGGATAGAATGATGAAGAAGGGCTGATAAGGATGAACGAATTTCTTAACAATATGTTAGCCAACCTGCTCAACATGGCGTATGCTATGGGCATTTTCCTTTGCGCCTACCTGAGCAACATGGCGTTTGGCTTGTATCACAACGTCAAGCAACTTGGTCAGCCGTTTGAGAAGGAACGCCTTATCAACTCTGGCTGGAAGGTCTTAAGTGTGGTGCTTGGCCTGACGTTCCTTATTGTGGCGGCAACTGCCCTGCCCAACTTTGCGACGCTGGTTGGCTGGGAGATTCCTGCTGAGTATACGGACGTGTTGAGCAATATCGCTGTGATTGGCGTGTGCCTGTTGGCGAGCTGTAAGTATATCAAAGAGGCAGCTACGAAATTTACGGAAATTCTCAACGAGCCGAAGAACGTTGAAGATTTATAACCAAGGAAGATGAGGTGAGAATCTATGGCGACTACCAAAGATTTTACCATTAAGCAATATAACGGTACGGACTATGACGTGCTTGAGCCGTCGAGCGTATCGAGCCAAATTCATTTAAGCGAGGCCATTGTGGCTAAGCTGGCGAATCTTGGCGTGACCACCACTGACGACCTTGACAAGCTGTTGGATAGCCTGACGGTGCGCGTATCGAGCACTCAGCCGACTAATTCAATCAAGGGTACGTGGTGGTATCAAATCGTAACGGAATGAAATGGAGGATTGAACCATGAGTAAATGGATTATCCAGCGCGAGGCCAATGAAACGGGCACGCGCGGCAACCAGACATGGAATGGCGCAACGCCGCCTGATGGCTATGTATGGTGCTCTGAGGAAGATATCATGAACGTGTATGCGCCGTTCATGGGCTTTGTCGAGCTTGAGATTGACGGCGATACTTGTACGAAGATGACGGGTAATCAGGAGCTTCTTGACAAGTGGAAAGAGGAGCATCCAGAGCCTGAACCGCAAGAGCCAGAGCCGACAACGGATGATATTGTCAACGCCCTGATTGGCTATGACCCTACGGCGACCACTACTGATGAAGAGGAGGCAACGGAATGAACAGGATGCAAGCGGCAGAGCAGATGCGCAAGGCGCTCCAGCTCTATGTAGCAGCTCTCAGCGAGGATGATGCGCTGATGGTTGCCACCGTCTATCCCGAATGGGCGGCGAATGTAAAATACAAGAGCAAGGAATGGGTCAAGTATGGCGAGAACGACCTTGGCGACCCTGTACTCTATCAGGTGCTTCAAGACCACACGAGTCAAGCGCAGTATACGCCGGACACGGCGACCAGCCTTTACAAGAAGGTCGGCGAGACTGCTGATGGTACGCCCAAATGGGTTCAGCCTTGTGGCGCGACTGATGCCTACAACAAGGGCGACATTGTGGATTACAATGGCGTCAAGTATATCAGTACGGTTGACGCTAACGTCTGGGCTCCTGATGTCTATGGCTGGGAGGTCTACGATAGCGGTTCTACTGACCCTGTCAAGCCTGATACGCCCAGCACGGATGAAGATATCAAAGATTTTGTTCAACCAACTGGCTCGCATGATGCCTATGCCAAGGGTGACAAGGTGCGTTATGATGGCAAGGTCTACGAGAGCCTGATTGATGGCAACACATACAGTCCTGCGGATTATCCTGCTGGCTGGAAGGAAATTTCGGAATAAAGAAAAGGAGGTCAAGCTAAAATCATGGCTGACTATAATGTTCAGATGAAGCAGTACAATGGTACGAGCTTCGACAATATCCTCCCCTACGCATCTCAGGCGTTGACCCTTGCGGGGGGGGGGGGTGCAACTGAGATTATAGCCCAAGCAAGGGCTGGGTTATCTCAGATTGCAACAGGAAGTTATGTAGGTACTGGAACGTATGGAGAGAGCAACCCTACGGTGATTAACTGTGGGTTTAAGCCAAAACTTTTAATGCTTAGTGCACAATCTCAGCTCTATTTCCCTTACAGTCGTACTTATAAAAACGGGGAAGAAATTAGTGGCTCTATAACCGTAAAAGACATATCGTCTCCGATACAGTTGAATAATTCTGGAAATAAAACCTTTATATGGGACGCGGGAACAGTTATATCGGTTTTTAATCTTGATATTGGAACAGATGTTGTAAATGTGCGTGTGTATTCAAATTATAAATCGAGCGATGAAATCTATGATTATGGTGAATTATGTATCGCCAAAAAAAGCTCTGGTGTCTCTATGTGGGTTGACACATATTCTAATTCTCCTTATTTTCAGAGTTCACCGATAACGACATTTTCTAATATTCAGAATTTTCAGTATAATAATAACGGCACGACTTATAACTTCGTAGCTTTCTCATAACTTCCTCAACTTTCCCCAGCCCTTCATCTATCCCATGATGAAGCGAAAATTTTATGGCAGATTATAATGTAAACATGAAACAATGGAATGGCACAAGTTTTGATAATGTGTTGCCGTTGGCGTATAATGCGCTGGCGTTGAATGGCCAAACACTGCAAGATATTCAGAATGGTGAACTTCAAATGATTCGAGGTTCGTATATTGGCACGGGCTTATATGGTTCTGCTAACCCAAACACTATCACTGTACCGTTTACGCCGCAACTGGTGTTCATCGCCATCGCCAACTGGGACGGCGGCATCCACAACCCCAGCCTCCTGATGCGTCCGCGCACCACGGGCTCCTCGCGCCCGACGGCGGACAGCTACTCTCAGCTCACCGTCACGTGGGGCGATAATAGTGTTTCTTGGTATATGAATGGCACTGAATCTCCATATTATCAATTAAACGTTGCTCGCGAGGTATATTACTGGAATGCGATTGGGAAGATTGGCGACATTGATGTTGAGCAGTCCGAGTTTGTCTTGACTACCTCTGGTACTTTCGTTGTAAACAAAACAGGCAGATATCTTCTTGAGCTATATGGTGGAGGAGGTGGAACTTCGAGAAGCAGTGGTTCTAGTGGATATACGGGCGGGGCATCTTGTCAACATTATGATTCTATCTCGCTTACGAAAGGCACAAATATAGCTGTGACGATTGCTCCTGAAAATACAACCTACAACGCTGGTGGAACTACTACTTTCGGGTCTTACTCTGTGTCCGGCGGCGGTGGAGGTTCAACTTCCATTGAAGGTGCTGGCGCAGGTAACCGTGGAGCCGATGGAGTCAAACGTAGTCGTAATCAAACGGGTTCGAATTATGGCACTGGCGTATATTCGACGGAATATGGATATGGAGCTGGCTCGAATAGTAATAATGGTGGCCCAGGCGCTGTCTACCTCAAGTATCTCGGCACTTAACCATTGTTTCAAAATTTTATTTCAAAGAAAGGGATGATGCCCTATGGCAAATTCCAAAACAATTCGTGCGGCAGATGGTGGCTATCTGCTAAATGCCGCGCAATTCAAATATACGACCGATGAGCTTGGCCGTCCAGTGCTTAACGTGCTGGATGGCGGCTTTGCGGCTGATGGCTCTGTGCCTATGACTGGTGACCTCCAGCTTGATGGTCATGCCATCTTTGGCGTCCATAGCATCAGTGGCGAGGCTGATACGGCTGTGGCGATTGAATCTGAGGCTGACATGAACAACCATCGCATCACCAGCCTTGCCAATCCTACGGCGAGCCAAGATGCGGCAACCAAGGTCTATGTTGACAGCAAGGTCTACGGCCTCCTACCCACCATCACTGATTCTGCTGAGGGCAAGGTGCTTGGCGTGGTTGATGGCGCTCTGGCATGGGTCGACAAGGCTTAACGAAAATTTACAGAAAGGATTGATTATATATGGCTAAATGGTGTGGAGGCCTGAATCTCGGTGACGGCCTCAAGCTTATCAAAAATATCATCTGCGACGCTGGAGCTACGTCTGTGGATGTGGCAAACGCGGTATCGACTTGCGGCCAGCTTTGGGATGGTGCGCTGTTCAAGGTTGCCAAGGTTGGCAATAGCAAGGTCATCACGCTTCACAACTCTGAGGGCGAAGAGGTTGGCGAGCCTGTCTATGCGCGCGGCAATTGTGGCGTTGGCCTTGATGGCCGTTTCTTCAAGGTTGAAGATGGCATTGTCAATTTGCAGGACGGCTTCATCCTGACGGTCGTTACTGACCCTGAGGCCGCTGGCGTCAAGGTTGTTGATGCTGACAGCGAAGAGGTCGAGCCGATTGAGGTTGGCGGCAAGTCGTTCCTGCTGTCTGGCATTGGCGACCAGTATGGCGTCAATGTGGAATATGAGGGATATACTGGCAAGCACCTCACTATCACGAACGACAAAGACCAGACGCTCACGGTTGAGCTTGAGGAAACGCCTCAGAGCTAAATTTTTAGGGAACAGGTTAGATGTATTAAGCATCTGCCTGTTCCCTATTTTTTTTCTTGATTATTTATCTATGTTTTGATGGCCAGAATCAACGCAAAGTTGATGGGCGTATCATTTGCCACTACTGCCAAAACCGCCAGAGCCGCGCTCAGTTTCAGATAAATTATCTGCCTCGACGAGCTTCACGTCAAGCACAGGCAAGATTGCCATCTGCGCGATTCTGTCGCCATGACACACGATGCGTGTGTCATGGCTATCGTTGTGAAGGGCAACAATCAGCTCGCCACGATAGGCCGCGTCAATGATGCCAACGCAATTAGCCGGTCTAAGCCCCTGCTTACAAGCAAGGCCACTACGGGCATAGATGGCGGAATAGTAGCCAATCGGCGTTTCCATGGCAATACCCGTATGGAGCATCGCCGTTTCATTAGGGCGAATCTTGATGCCTCTTGCCGCCTTGACTTCAACGCCGCCATTCCATTCATGGTAGATGGCGTCAGGGGCATCAAGGTAAAGGTCAAACGCCGCATCACTGGTAAAATTTTTCTTGGGAATTTGCGCCGTAGGTGTCAGGCGCTTGATTTTAATTTCCATTCGGTTCTCCTCTCTGTGTAAGCTCCATGAATCTTGGGAGCGTTTCAATCCAATCGCAAATCATCTTCCACTCAGGAAGACGATGATGATGGCGTTGCTGATAGATGGTCTTGAGTTGCTGATAGTTCGTGGTCATGCCAGCCGTAAGTTCAAAGCCGCAGGGAATATTGTAGAGCACAGCCAGATATGCCTCGTCGATGAGGGCATTACGCTTTGGGTCAAATGACTTCTTGTTAAGCTCAATCAACCGCTTGTATTCGGCAATCTTTTCATTACATACATCAATAATACGGCTATCAACATAGCGATTGCATTGCTGTTTGAGGTCGAATGCCGCCGCTTTGTGCATTTTGCTCTGGCTTGATACGATGTCGAACCAATGGTAGCGCTCGGCTTGCATCCATGCGTTCTGGCTCATGGTAAGGTCAAACTGGACGATTGGGCCTTTGAGTGCGTTGTCGTGTCCTTCACCTGTGTCACAAGATAAGCACGCCTGAATACCACTGGTGAGGTCGGCGGTCAAGCTATCAAGCTCAACCGCCTTGGGATACTTTGCCGTTCTGATGGCGCGTTCAACGCCATAGACTTCTACGTTGGTGATACTCGGCATAGGTCAATCCTCCCAAACAAATCGTTCGCACATATACTCAATCTGGTCGGGCCAAACCACGCGCTCCTTGATAACCCAAACCTCTTGGTCAAGGTCGTTGGCATCAGGTGGTAGATTGATATAATCGCCAACCTGTGGTTCGGTATACGGCGCAAATTTGCTGGACACCTTAACATCGCAAATCAAGCCTTTCGCATGGTTGAGCGTACCATTAAAAAATCTATACATTGCTTGCCTCCTTGTATAAAATAATTTCGTCGTTATGAAGCGACGCCTTAACATCAATCACGCGTTGATTGCTTGAGCCTCGCCACGCCAGCGTCGGGTCTTTGAGATTAGCCTCATAGCGGCCATCCACAAGCATATCAACATGGGTCAGCAGGTCATAGCGCATAAGTTGCGTAGCATCGGCTCTTTGGCCAAGCTGGGTTAGCTCTTCCCATGTGAATCCTGTCCAGAGCCATACGGTCTTGCCAAGCTCATGTACGGCGCTACATAGCCGTTCAAGGTCTGCCATACCATCCATGTTTTGCCACATAGGGTCGCCGCCAAGGATGCTCAAGCCGCTGTTATACGGCTTGGCAACCTCTTGGAGAATCTTGCCCATGGTGGCTTCTGTGTACATCTGGCCATAGCCATAGTCTTGCTGGTCTTGGTTAAAGCACTCAGGACAATGGAATTGGCAACCAGAAACAAACAATGACGTGCGGATGCCGATGCCATTGGCAAAGTCTACCTTGATGATTCCCGCATAGTTCATTCGGTCATCACCTCGTCGTGCTTAACGCGCATCTCAACCTCCTGCTGCTTACCTTTATTGAAATTTGAATAGTCCGTGCTGAGGTAGCCTGTCACGCGGCGAAGACGATAAATATTAGTACTGCCACACATAGGGCAACTGTCGCCAATTTCTTCTGTGTAGCCACAGTTCATACAAGTGTCATTTGGCACATTGATGGCAAAGTACGGGATGTCCTTATCCATGGCATAGTTGACCAGAACTTCAAGCCCGTCAATGTTATGCTTTACGCTCGACTCAAGCTCCACATAGGTAATGCAACCAGCAGAGCTATAGCCTGTGAGCTGACTCTCAATGTCGATTTTCTCAATAGGGTTGACCTTGCGCCACACAGGGACATGCATAGAATTTGTGAAAAATTCCTTGTCTGAAACATTTGGGATTTCGCCATACTTTGCCTTGAACTTTTGCATGGCGGTATGACAAAGCGTTTCTGCCGGAGTAAAATACACGCCAAAGTTCAGATGCTCCTGCTCCTTGAACTCGGTGCAGCGGTCTTTGAAAAGTTGCTCGATACGTTTGGCTAATTCCATGCCTTTAGGCGTGGTATGATCACAGCCAATCAGGATTTGCAGGGTCTCAGCCAAGCCAAGTTGACCAATGGCAAGCGTACCATGCTTGAGCGCCGAGCGGATGCCCTCTTCGGGGATATATCCAGCCATAGTATGGTTTTCATACATGAACTTTGCGCTGTCGGGACTCTGAGAGCAAATCCAGTTGAAGCGCTCGATGAGCATATCCTTGGCTTCGCAGATTTTCTGGTCGAGGATAAACATGAACGCTTCAACAGCATTCTCGCAAATTCCAAGCTCGGCCTGTTCGCCAACCCACGCCATTGCTTCCATAGCCAGCGTGGGCATAATGATGGTCACAGGACAGATGTTGCCTCGCCCATCCTTGAGCTGGCCAAAGCCATTGATGTCCCAGCCATTTGCAGTCCTACACAACGATGCTTTCACATCGTTGGACTATATCTTTACTATTTGGTTAGTACTCCGCGCTTCCCTGCAACAGGAATTTCACCTGTTGGGTACTCTACTCGGTTACTCTCTGATGCAACCCAAATTACACATCAGATACCCTTTCGATAGTCTCTTCACATAACATAATCAAACTGATAATCGTAATGATTTACAAACTCACCCTTTAAGATTCTTGCAATCTTATGGCGGTCGAGATGGAGCCCTTCACCACATTGTCGAATAGAATCAAAGATTTTTTCATTTCCGTCTTGGTCGATAACTCTAACTTTTGTTCCATTCTTGTGGGGGCGATTACCACTGTCCCAGCCATGTTGTACGTTATAACTATTAGTACACCATTCAAGTCGGAACATCCATTGTCACCTCCTCATTCTAAGATTTTGTTTGATTATGTTTTAGCACAGCGATTATCTTGCGTTCTCGCGCAAGCCTTCCCTGTTAGCAGAATCATTAACGAACCATTATCCTGTTCGAACTTTACGTTGATTCCACACCCTGCATTTCACAGGTTCACGAAGTTTTATATGGGCTGTGGTGTTTTCTTAACCCATAGTACTGAAATATGTCCGAGGGTCATTGCGGTCATAACCAGCGTTGCCAGACCAGTCGACATTGGCATAGTTAGGGTAAAGCCGCAGACTTGTAGACTTAAGCGCCAGTCTGAACAGGTCATAATTGGGTTCGCCTTCATGTCGATTCACGCCATTCATACACTGGAAGATGCCACAAGGGAAGATGCTGGTCTTGTGGAGCTTACCCATACCCTTGATAGAAACATCAAGCAACGCCTTGATAACCATGCGGCCTTCAAGCAATGTGCACGTACCATAGTTGATGGAGCTGAACGGCAGCTGATTGCCAGAACGGCTTTGGAGAGTGTTGAGGTTATGATACATTCCCTCAACAGCCTGCTTAGTTTCGACAATTGTGTCATACAGCGCAGACTGATAAAATGCAGGATTGAGGTTTTTCTTGTTGGCAAGGGAGAAGTCTTCTTCCTTTAATCCTGTCTTGGCATAGAAATCGTTTTTGTTTTCGTCTACCCAATCATCAAATCTGTTTCTGACAATGCCGACTTCGTCTTCATAGTCATCGAACAACATTTTTTCAAGGTCAAGATTGCAAAATGCGGGGGTGCTCTTCAGATATGCGACAATATAGTGTTTCCGAAAGCTCTTGCGCACATAAGGAACCATCGTCCAGTCCAGATGCGTTGCACTCACGCCGCCAAACTGTTGTAGACTTTGAATCTGAAAAATAACTGCTACCAGTTGAAACGCTGTGTTGATACTCTGAGCAGGTCGAACATCTGTCTGACGTGTATTAAAGCCATTAGCTAACAGATCATCGAACGGAATCGAGAGGCAGTTTGACATACCAACCGCGTAGCTATCAAGATCGTGGATATAGATCTCATTGTTTAGATGGTTTGCTTTTGCCATCGGAGAAATGAGATAATCCAGAGCATACTTCTTGTTGACCACGCTGCTGGCCTCGCCCACGCGACCGCCAAAGCTATGCTCGTCAACATTGGCATTTTGGTTCTTGACGTCTCGAGCCTCCAATTTCTCGGCAATGGCGTCCATGAGCTGGGCATACTGGCTACGCGCCATCTGATGCAAATAGCGATATTCAACGTATGTCTTGGCCACGTCTTTCCACTTGCTTGCCATGAGCTTGCGAACTACGGCATCCTGAATTTCTTCAACCGTCATACCATCCTTAGCGGCAACCTCATTGGCAATGCGATGCGCACATTCCTGCATCTCACCAGTCACGCCGTCAGGATAAACCTCGACGAACGCCTTGGTGATTGCCTTGACAATCTTGTCTGAATCAAATTCTACCTTTCGGCCATCACGCTTTGTAACTTGCAACTGCTGATACCTCCTTGAACATATCATAGGGCTTATCGCCGTAGATAACTATTGATGTTTTGTTTGTGTCAATGTCCACGCTTGGGCCTACACTTGCCGCTGGTTCAACTCTCGGCCTTACGCAGACCTTGACCTCCATATCGTATGGATAGTACAAGAGCTTCCAGATAAGTTCGGCTACTGTCATTAGGGTTCCTCCTTTCTGCCTTCTGGCACATTATATTATATCAAATGGATGTGCGGTTGTCAAGCAACATTTCCACAAGCCCAGTATTTCTTTCAAGCTGCTCTTCGCGCTTGATACCTTCAGCAATGGTATCCTCATCGCCAATCACAATTAGCTTCTCACGCGCACGAGTTACGGCTACGTACATTAAATTTTTCGAGAGGAAGAACCCATGACTTGGGTCAATCAGCACGATGACCACCTTGGCCGAACTGCCTTGGCTCTTATGCACGCTAAGCGCATATGCTTGTTTGAGCCGAGCAAGGCTGCCGACATTATGCTCGCCATTGTCAAAATCCACCAGCACAATATCATCATCGCCACGCACAGGTTGATACTTGCGAAGATAGCCAATATCGCCATTGGCAATGAAGTTGTCGATTCCCGCAGAGTAGTCATTTTTTGTGTTGATAACCTTGTCGCCAATCTTGATGGCGCTATTCTTGCGAACAGGCTCATTCGGGTTGACCAGCTCGCTCACAGCCGCGTTGATGGCGTCTGCACCAATATTTTTATTGAACGGGCACAACACCATAATGTCATCAGTCGTATAACCTTGAGCCGTCAAAGCCTCATAATGCCGAACCACTTGCTGGATAGGCTCAGAATTGTCCTCCTGTTCAAACAAATAATCAGGAAAATCATCCGTCAAATGCTCGCAACTACCTTGGCGTATATCAGTTGCTATGGTGACAATGCCGCTCGAATTATAACGGAAAATCTTGTTAAGTTGTATACGCGGAACAACACCGCTGTCGATGATATCCTGAACCACCGATCCGCATTGGATAGACGCAAGCTGGGCATTGTCGGCAACGAATACCAGACGCGGCTTATTGCCAACGGCATCGAGCAATGCCGACAGCAGATGCACCGATACCATAGACGATTCGTCGATGATGATATAATCCGGCTTCCATGGGCTTGTCAAGAACATATGGATAGTCATGGCTTGACGGCCAGTATAGCCACGCAGCACCTTAGCAGCAATGCCAGTGGGGGCAAGTAGCTGGTAGCTAAGCCCACGGTCTTCAAGCTCGGCGATAATGGCCTTGGTCGTGAAGCTCTTGCCTGAGCCAGCATAACCATTGAGCATCGATACATCGCGGTTGATGGCAAGCTCTACGGCGCTGAACTGCTCATCCGTAAGCCCCTCATGCTTGGCGCGATTGACAATATCATCACGCTTGGCTTTGAGCCGCCGCTTGATATGCTCGGCGATATTCTGCTCGGCTCTATGCGTGCCACTTAGCGCTATCAGATGACGAGCCGCGTCATACCAGATGCGCGGGTCATTGCTAACGACTTCGACAATAACGGGGATAACCTCTGGCGCAAGTTTGTGAACCTCACGCGCCAGCTCTGAATCGACTATGCGCGTATTACCATGTTGCTCATTGGCCTTGAGTGCCTCATAGACGGCATAGCAACATCGGTTGTAATCGTCTCTCTTGCAATATCTGTTTACAGCCAACTCGTCTGCTTTAGCCCAGCTCATGCCAGCTTGGTCAATGAGGACATGATAAGGGTTGGAGTGGATGGCTTCTTTGAACTGCTTAACATCCTCTTTGTAGAGCTTGTGTAGCTTGGTCTGATTGGCTTTGTAGGTGATGCCAAAAGAATAATAGTTAATCAATGACAAAACCTCCTTAGATTTGATATTGTAATCATACCAAACCATAAGGAGGTTGTCAAGGGTTATTCAGAAATTTTCTCTTTGTATCTTGGACAATCTTTCTGGTTATCATCTAAAAAGTACGGGCAATCTGGCGGTTCTTTCTCGCCCCAACATAAACACGCTTTAGATGTGATTGGTGTATCATTGTTCCACCAGCCAATAATTCGCTCAAACGGATGCTCGTATTCGCAGCTCATAGAATCGTCCTTTCCTGATATAATTTGTTCCAAACCTCAAGCCCTTTGTCACTGGGTGAATCTTTATAGCCAAGACGGTCTTGTTTATCCCAGATTATCCCCACTTGACAATATGGCTTGAAGAGATTGGCAATCTTCTTGACTTGCCGAACATATACGCCGAACTCATCTCCGCTTGGCTCATGGTACTGACGGTCAAGTGCTATGTTAACGCGCTGGATACCAAGGTCGAGCAACATATCACGCCGCAGCTTGTTGCAATTCCAGCCGAACAACGAAACACAAGCCGCATCATCGCCAAGCATGGACCCCATCTGTAAGGTTGACTTGGGCGCTTCAAATATCGTGACCTCATGGCTGGCCTTGATGGCGGCTTGGTTCTCATATAGCCCATAGCACACGCGGCCAGTAGGGAAACGATAATCTTGCGTCAAGGTTCTCAGAGGCTCGTATTTTCGTCCAGCATCTACAATGGCTCGGCGTGTATTACGAGCATGGATGCCAACAAGATTGCCATCAGGGTCATGCACAGGGATGGCGATTTGGGCATTGCGGCCATACCAGCCTATGCCGAATTTGTGCATAGCCGCCTTGCTGACGCCATCCTCAAGCCATGACTTATGGGGGATGGGCTTGAACAGCCGTAACACGCTTGGGTCATAAGTTGTCAATGACTCAGGCTCGGCTTCGGCATTTGGCAACCATCGGCGCAAATCTTTCTGCCATGGGTCAATATCGGCACGATTTGATGCCTCTGCGGCATGAATGTCAAGCGTCTGGCAGATGTATTCGACGGCTGGAAGAAAATCAAGATGTTTGATAAATTGAACAAAGCCGATTACATCCCAGCTCTCGCCATCCCTGTGACAATGCAGATGGCCTCCAGCATCGTCATTATACCACCATAGTTTATAACTGTCTGAGCCATGGCATATGGACTTGAAATGAATTTGATGAGCTGATGCAAAATTATAATCTGCCCCAAGAGAATCCATGAGGTCAATAATGTTGTCGGCGTTGATTTGAGACTTGATAGATTGAATGTTAATCATTGGCATATACCAGCTTTGTTCTTGTCATCTCATATGGCTTGTTATCACTATCTGTACACCAGCAATCCACCCATCTGCCTGTGTTCAAATCCAACCTACCCCATATCTTGAGGTGTTGAATCTGATTGCCAAAGCGAACCTTGAACAGATGGATGATACGGTTTGGTTCAATAGGCGCTTTACCAGCCTCAACCATCATAGTCACGATTTCTTTCTCCTGACGCCGTAACGGCATGATAATCCCGCCAACATCAAGTTTATCTTGCATGGCGCGACTACCAGCCAAGCATCCAGCATCAAGAATTTCTTGGTTGTTGACGTTGGCATTGGTCTGACAGAACGTCAAGATGGCTACATTGTTCTCAACCGCAATATCCTTGAGATTGGAAACAATATCTGACAGCACTTGGTCTGAGCGGGTAGCCACGCCATTCTTCTTGGCAATGTCGCTGCTTACCGCCGATTGCTGGCTTACATAGTCAAAGACCACATAGCCAACATTATGCAGCGTTGCATATTCCTTGATACACGTCTTGAGCTTGTCGTTCGTAAAGCTCGGCATCGTTACAATGTAGATGTTGGAATCGTGTAAGATTTCAATGGCTTTATCTACCCTCTCTTCCTCGCCATCCTTATAGTGGCCATTGAGGATATGGTAGGTCTGAACTCCGCTGATAGAACCGATGAGCTTAGGCGTAAGCTCCTCTTGGTCATTCAGCTCATATTGGATAAACAACGCCGCTTTATGCTGATAGCATGGGTTCAGCTGATAGCATCCAGCCTCATCGTCCCACAGCTCAGGGCAAGCAACCAACGCCGCATTGTATAGCGCCACACCCGTCTTACCTGAGCCGCTTACTGCGCCGTGCATTGTCAACTGGCCACGTTGCCAACCCCTTGCCGCCGTGTTGAGGTATCGACTAAACGTGGTTGCGCCAAAGGCGGGTTCGTCTTTGAACCGTTCCTTGATTGCTTCAAAGCCATCGCCAGCCTTGAGTTCCTTGGTGCTCTTATCCTGATAGAATTGCTTGCGGATGCTGATGGCTAAACCGTCATAGTAGTCGAGAATATCTTGGATGCTCCACTTGGCCATATCTCCTTCAAAGCGGCTAATATCAAATCCGGCCTTAGCATATTCCCTAAGCAGGGTTGCCTTGCGAACGGACGACCAATATAGCTCGAAATTGTCCACGCTGACAAGTTGCTTGATGGTGTCAACGAAGTCTGTCAGATTATTGGTGGTAAAAATCTCTGCGACTGTCTTATTGTTTGAGCACAGGTTAAAGCAATCCATCGCGCTAATACTTTGTGCCCCACGTTTTGCTAACGCTGTGATGGCCTGATATAACCTAAGATGGAAAATCTGCGGCTCAAAGTCCTGCTTGGTAAGAGGGAATTTATCGCTCAGAGCAAGGCTTGGTTTGATGAGCATAACGCCCAAGCATAGACGTGTCGCTTGTGAATCATAGATAGCCATACTCAATCATCCTCTGCTGGCTCAGGCAATGGCATCCAATGCGTAACTTTGCCATAAATTTCCTCATACGGCCAAGAGCCATCAAAGAACATCCATGCGCGGTCAACAATTTTTGGCTCATAGCGGCCATTATTGAACGTACAAAGCACATCTTTAAGCGGTTCGGGCAACCCATCTTTAACGCTAATCCATTCTGCACTCATATAAATACATCCTCCTCTTTATCATACCGCACAACTACGGCATCTTCATCGGCTTGTTTCCATCCAGCAACTTGCACCTTCATCTTCTGTTGCCATTGCCAATATTTCTTGGCCTCATCATAAACATATGGGACGATTCCTATACCCTTATACTCCGCGCCTTTGACGTTGATGCTATACCATAACGCATATCGTATGCCAGCATACGTCATACCCTTATCTGTCATGCGTTTGAGCTGCGAGCCGATCATGATAAAGTTGGCATCAGGGTCAAGAGATTTTATGTAATCCAATAGGGCTTTGCGTTCAGCCGCATCGGGGCTTGTCGATTTTTTAGCCATTGGATTCACCAGAATCATTCAATGTCGAACGAATGAGATGAGCAATAATCTCGCACGTCCAGCCGTTACCAAGCATCTTGTATGCCTGACTATTACTGACAGGGAATTTGTAATTGTCTGGTACGGTCTGAAGGCGTTTACATTCTGTCACGGACAACTTACGAATGATATAGTAGCCATCTGCTAACTTGATTGGATATTGTTTATCTTTGATTGTGATGAGTCCCGCACGAACTTCATATACCGGATATTTCTTGTCTGGACAATTCACGGGCACAGCATACAATCCGGTTTTCACTCCAACTCCGCCTCCATTACCGCAGAGCGTTACACTCTTTCCGTCTGGCGAATATACACGATACTGCTGGCTGTCAAATTTTTGGTTCTTTGCATCGTTCTCAATAGTTCCAATGCGGATTGGTTCTGTGGTAAGAACCGCCTCGGCCACCATCGTATGTCTATGACGCTTCAAAGTATCACTTGGAATTGCCGCGCAGCATCGTGTCGTAAGAGTAGATGCCTTATCCTGCCATGGTGTTCCCGTTTCAAGAATATCGCGCAACAAAATCCTCTTATCGTTAGGTTGTTTAACATCAACCTTACTATATGTTCCATCGCCATTGCGCTTGCCAACCCAATAAAGGCGCTGTCGGTTCTGTGCGCTCACTAATGCGGAGTTGATGAGAACTGCTTCAAACCCAAACGCTTTGTCGATGCTCGCTCGGATTTCTTTGCTCATCGATTTATTGTTTTCGTAAATGAAATATTTTGGTTTTGCTTCATTTAAAGCGCGAACATACTGGCTAAACAATTCCCAGCCCATGCCGCTCGCTACGGTTTCTCGGTTCTTCGTTTGTGCGATAGACCAATAGGTACAAGGCGAACCACCGACCATAAAGTCCACACCACCATACTGCTTAAAGTCAGCCGAGAACACATCACCATGCTCTTGAATCATCGAGAAGTTGTGCTGTGCCGTCTTGACCGCATACTTGTCAATCTCATAAGCATCATAGCTTTCAACCTCAACCCCGGCAAGATTCATTGCAATCATACCACAAGCCATTCCATCAAACAAACTTAATACCTTCATATTAACCCTCCATAATCTCAAGCTCAAGCAAAATTTTCTTCATCTGCTCTTCGTCAATATACTCGTCAAGCGGTCTGGAATCAACCACTTGTAAACCATAGTTTGATATATCTACAACGCCATCTCGCTCTGTATAGCCGCCAGAATATATCAATTTCAAACGATATACGCGCCGTTCATAGCCAACAGGAGCATCCAGATGAAATTCTCTTGGCCAATCGCCAACCACATTGACAAGCCTATGGCCATCTACCCATTGACCATCAAGCTCTATGGTCATGCTGTCAGGCGCTCGTGGCTCTGGACGAATATATTGGGCGTTAAAGTAGATGCGTCCATGCCATTCGTTGATGTTGCCGCTGACCATAAGCCGCGTTGGCTGGTCTGCTGACGGCATAGCGTATATCTGCTCATGCTCGCCCTTAGTCACGATTCCCTCAATCTGCGGGTGCAAATAAGGGATGGCCCTGCATAGCGCTTGATATTGCTCGGCATTCCATTTGCGGCTAATGGTCTGTTGCATGGTGATGGCCTGATGGTCGACCTCAAGCGATAGACGAACCTTGATATGGGTACGATAGAATTGAATGGCGCACTCGCTCAAAGTGCCTACGGCTAAGAATCTATTAACCATCAGCTCATCACCTCCTGTTGGATATTATAGCAAAGAGGCGAGCTTTTGTCAAGCCCGCCTCTAAGAAAATTTTATGGGTTACGCGAAGGGATTAGCGTCATCCCAAGGCGCAGAGTCGTCATTTGTCGATGCGCTCGACTCTGCGCTGGCATTCGCGAACGGGTCAACCGCCGCGTCGTTTGCAAAAGGATTTACGAAATCATCCTGCTTGGTCTGGCTGGATACCTTGGTTGCGTCGAGCTTCTTCAGCTCTGGCACGGTGAAATCGCCCTTCTTAATGGTGTCAACAGAGCGAACCGCGCTGACATAAGTACGCTTGCGAAGCTGGCCCTTTTGATTGACGTATTCCTCCTCGCCAATGACTAATCCAACGACCTTGTTGACAAGGCTCTTCTCGTCAAAATTCCAGCTATATCCCTTGTTGGAATTTTCGATGGCGTTGGTGAAGCCCTTAAACATAGGCAGGGCCTTTTCCTTGTAGCTACGGATGAACGAACCGGCGTTCGGCCATTTCTTTTCGACGCGAGTATCCTCCTTGAATGCCTTGGTAAAGAAGCCCTTCTTCTCGCCCTCGTTGATGTCAAAGAAAATCTTAAGATATTCCTTCTCAGGGACATCATCAACGGCCAGAATCTTGACGATATAGCCGCCAACAGGGAGTTTCTCAAAACCGCCGTTTTCCTGAATCTTGTCAAAATTGCTAATTGCTTTCATTACGCTTTAACCTCGCTTCAAAAATTTTATTTACTCGCCTTAGCTGGCGCAGTATTTTTCTTCAACCCATAGTATTCTCTGATGGTATCATCAACCATCTTGAGGTCATTGTCAATCTCAACCTCATCAAACATCCCCATCGGCGACTTACACGGGTTAGTGCCGTCAGACTGTGTAATGAAATAATGGCGGCGTTCATCAGCCTTAGCCAACAGAACAATCGTGAACAAGCCCTCAACCGTGAGCTGCTGGTCAAGCATCTTGCCAAGAGTCTTAGCCTTGACCTTGCCATTCTCATCAACATCCACGTGCTGCATGACATACACAATGGTGTCAGGCGGAGTGTCCTCCTGAATACATCTCAGCATCTCTTCATAGTTCTTTGCCATCGTGGTGAACTTGCCATAGCCTGTCTCATTAACCTTGTCAAAGCTCTCGAACGCCATGAGATACTGAGCATCATCTACCACATAGCTCAACGTCTGGCCACTCGTAACAACGCCACGAATCATGCCATAGGTTGCCTTATCGGCCTTCTTGAGCTTGTTAACGTTGCGAAACGGCAGCGGTTTAGACGCCACATTCAGAATGCGAACATCATTCTCCGCAAAGTTGCGCATGGATGCCGACTTGCCAGAGCCGGATTCACCTAAAATCAAAACAGCTACACCCATATTTTTATATCCTCACTTTCTGCCTTTATTCGGCATTTAATATTATAACATAGTGTTAGTGTTATGTCAAGCTCACTCAAACTTTACCTTAAACTCCTCGCCACATTTTCGACATTGATACGTGTTGATGCGATTGCCAACCTCATCGCTACCGATATCGCTTAACGTCCATTCATGATAGCCACCAACCACACATCTGTTTGCCTCGTCTTCAAGAGCAAGCGGGTCAATAGTTGGCGCGGCATCAACCATCTTCTTGAAATATTCAGCCCAGTTATATGGCTGGTTAGCATACATCTTAGCAAGCAGAGCATCAGCATCAATCAGTCGCATGTTCGTCCTCCTTCGGCTCGCCGTAGCTGCAAAAGTCGTCGTCACGCCGGACAAATCCAGTTCTGCCGCACCAGTTCTCCGGTCCACCGTTCAGTCCTAAACGATAACGTGCGCAGTCCTTACACCGCGTCACGGCCACGGCATCGACGGTGGGAGTGTTCGACATTTCACACAAGATATCCTCCTTCATTTCTCTTGCCTCTTCATACATGGCGGGAATAGAGTCATGTATGACAATAGACAGCTTGTCAGCATCAATCAACCGCATCTTCATCCCTCCCGTCCATCTTCGCGCCGCAGTTGGGGCAGAATTGCCAACTATCAACGAATGGACTTCTCGTGAATCTCTTGCAAGCCGTGCATTCCCATCCGTACACCTTGGACTTTCCATCCCTTATCGGGCGCTCCGTTTCAATAAACCGCCCATGTACCACCGGCGCAACGTCAACGGCTGGGCGATTCTTGATAAACGTTTTCATAGCATCCGTCGTGATAGTCTTGTCGCCAACCATAAACTTCTCACACCGTTCAATTTCTCTGAGCGCCGCTTCGCGCTCAATGTATTCAGCCATTACTCCACCTCCTGCATCCAAAATTCTCGGCGACAGTCCTCGCAAGCAACGCCAAGGCATCCTCTTCTTATATTAAAATCAAGATTGCATGGTCTGATTTTTATCATGCCATCATCAAAAGTTGCTACATTCGGCCACTGCTTCAAAAATTCGCTCTGCCTCGTTTTGACTGGATTATCTTTTCCCCATTCCTCAACTTCGGCAACAACATCTTCTGGCGAATCCGTCTCTCTGCCAACGCATGGATAAATGAAACGATTCTTCCGCACTCCACTTTTATCCATGCGCCTCAACTGCTTAACAAATTCCACAGCGTCCATAATTTCATACCTCCAAAATCTTAAACATTTTTACAACCGCCTCGGCCTCACCAGTCTTGACGAATTTGCCATCATCAAGTTTCTTGAACTTTGGTTTGTCCTCCAACACAACCTTGAGCACATCACCAGCCTTGCAACTATGACTTGCCGCCCATCGCTTGTCAACCTTGTAGCATCGTTCAGCACCATAGGCCAAGTTGTATAGTCTAAGCCACATTGTGCCATAGCTTGTGCGCTGAACATCCAATACCAGCCACTCATTAACATCGCGGCGCGGGTCAGAGCCATCTACATAGCAAAGCAACTCAGCTTGCCATCTGAGCTTATCGAAGATGGTTGTGCGCGGCATTTTCATTGACCGCAGAATGCCCAAGATAAGCCCACGATTATTAAGTCCGCCAGCCGTCTTCTCTGTGATGTTGGTTGCGTTGGCCTTTAGGATGGATATATCATAACCCATCTTATCCCATTTGTCAAGACTTATTTTCTTAGATAAGCAAAATTTGCTAAAGATTTCCCATCCAAGCAACAGCGCCTTAGCTGGGCCAAATTCCTCAAAATATCCAATCTTGATAAGGATGTCAAGCTGGCGGCTATCAGGCCTATCCTTGAACTGCTGGAGCGCAAACAGCACGTCGATAAAATTCTCGAACTGCATATCACGCATACCATACAGCGCTTCGGCAACCTGTTCGCTCATGTACTTGATTGAGCCAAGCCCTTTATAGATGCAGTTGGTCGTCGTGTCACAGAAGTACGCCGAGCGGGAATGACGGAACTTTGGCGGCTTGATGCTAATGCCGACCTTGTGCGCATAAGCCGTAAGAGCTGCCGTCTTTTCCTCTTTGCCTTGGTTGATATTCAACGCCACAGTCAAGAATTGAAGCGGATAGTGGTATCTGAGCCACCCTGACACATAACCCTCATAGCTATATGGCTGGCTATGATTTAAGCTGAACAGGTAGTTGCTCGCGTCCATGATGACCTGAATGAAATCCGCGATAACCTTATCCGATTCCTCTTGACTCATGCCATACTGCTCGGCCATAGTCTTAGCAAAGCCAGCCTTGATTTGCGGGATATCCTTTTCTGTGCCCGTTTTTTTAGCAAAGTGACGGCGAACAATATCCGCCTCGCCCATAGTATATCCGCAATATTGATGCAGAAATTGAATAATCTGGCATTGGAACACAAGATAGCCAAACGTCGGCTTCATAAATTCATCGATTGCCGCATTCCCAGATTTGCGGATAACGCCATTGGCCAAGTCATCACGATACGACGCACCAGCAGGACGAATCGCGCCATTGCCAATGCTCAACAGCGTCATGTAATCCACGTTGGGGTTGAGCTTCTTAAACTTCTGAATGTTGCTCTCAGATAGCAACTGCTTGATATATCTATCACCTGTCGCGCCTTCCCATTGGAAGATTGCCGTGGTATCATCTCTGATACTATCCCATACGGCCTTGTCGTTGATATCAACATTGTCAGGCGTCAGGCGTTCAATACCAGCCAGCTTACACGTCTCATTGATAAGCTCGATGGTATCGAGCTTCAGCAAATCAAGCTTGACGTAATTTTGGAGGTCTACCTCTTTCATATTGATTTGGCTGATGGGTACATCGTCTGTCGATGTTGTGAATAAGCCCATGCGGTCATCAATGCTGTATGGCGATACGACCAAGCCGCAAGGATGGTTGCCAACCGATACCACGCAGCCATTCACAATGTCGACATACTTGAACAACTCCGGATATTGCTTGCGGCATCCATCCTCATCTGTCTCAACGCGACTGCAAATTTCGCCAACCTCAGCCAACGGAATCTCGAGCGCACGTCCAGCATCACGAATAGCGCCCTTAAGCGCGATGGTATTGAACGTCACGATATCCGAACAATACAGCCCATGTTTGTTGAAGATGTATTGCTTAACCTCATTGATTCTGCTCGGCGGAAAATCTGTATCGATATCGCTCAGAGATACACGCTCGGTATTCATAAAGCGCTCGAAGTTAAGCCCATGCTTGATGCTATCCATCTCTGTGATGCCAAGCAGATAAGCAATAACCGAGCCGTTACATGAGCCACGCCCATAGCCCACAAGAATGTCCTGCGTCTTGCACCATGCGATAATATCCTCCATGAGCAACATAAAGTCAATCGCGCCGTTGTGGATATACGCCTTCATCTCATATTCAATGCGGTCGAGATAGTCTTGATAATTCGGCAGCTTGTCTACGCCGCGCCATTTGATGCCATCAGCAATCTTAGCTCTGAGCACCTGTTCGCTATCATCGCCCCAAAGGTGCGGGTACTTGTAGCTGTAATCCAGCTCAAACGGCTCAACCATGTCGGCCACCGTGTTGGTCATCTCGATGGCGTCAAGGTAGACGTCCATCGGCAAAGCATTCTGGAGCTTGCATAACGCCACAAGCTCATCATAGGACAGCATCTGCAAGTAGAAATTGTCCTCGCCGTCAAAGTGGATGTCCTTAGCCTTCTGCAATATCTTGCGGCCTTCAATATGCTCCTTATTCAAAGCGTGGGTATCTGTACACATCAAGAGCCGCAAACCGCTGCGTTTAGATAAATTCCACAACGCCTGATTATATCGCCTTTGCTCAGGGTCGAGATGCGGCTGAATCTCAAGGAAGCAACGGTCAGCATGCTGGCACAGCCACTCAAAAAAATCTTGCCGAATAGGCTCAGGCGCTTTGTTGAGTACGCCGCCCAAGCAAGCCGTTGACACAATGATGTTGTCGCTTGTGTTCTTGACGTCATCAATGGTGATGCGCGGCACATAGTAAAACGAATTGTCCTCGCGGTTGAACGATTTGCTCGACAACTTGTTCAACTCAAGTACGCCGTCATAATTTTTGGCGATGAGTAAGCAATGGTAGTTGTCTCGAATCTTTTCGTCGAGCGTGTTGGTCAGGTAAAATTCTTCGGCCATGATGAACTTCATACCAAGCTCTTCCATGTGGAGCTTCTTCTTGACCCATTGAAATACACTGCCGTGCTCACTGAAGGCCATGGCTGTCATACCCCATTCATGCGCTTGGTCAATATACTGGTCGTATGGCGTTACCGAGTCGATGTTTGTCACGCCGTTGGATAGCATCGAGTGTAGATGCAGGATTGTATAGTTGGCCAAAATACAAAACCTCCTCTCACATAGTACCGTCATGATACCACACAAAAGGAGGTTTGTCAAGTATTAAATTTTAACAAAACTGCCGACGATATTCCTTGATGCCTTCAACCAGCGCCTCGATATCATCTGCCGTCGTCTCAGGCCCAAATGACACACGAATAACCTCAGCCGCTTCATCGTCTGTCAAGCCATATCCATCACGCAACACGCGATAATCATGCGCCGCAGAACAAGCCGAACCACCTACACCAATATAGATGCCGCGCGAGGCGAGAAACTGCTGGAGGGCATCGGCATTGATACCATTGAGGCGAATGGTGTTGATAGCCGCAGTTGAATTACATGGTTGACCAGCATTGCTTCTATCGCCATTTACCGTAGCGTTGATAGAAAATCCATGGATATCGTTCGCTTGCAAAGAATCAATCATCTCCCAATACAAACCAAGCCACAAATATTTATTTGATTCGAGACGTTCTTCATCACACGCCCACTCAACAGCATCGGCCAACGCCAACACACTTGCCGCGCTTAAGCTGCCATGATGCAAGCCCCACTGATTGCGGATATCCTTAGCCGCTCCAAGCCATTCGCAAAGCTCGTCATTGAGCCACATAAACGAAAGTTCAGGACATCCAATCTTATGACCCGACATGAATACTGCATCAGCAATATTGGCAAGGTCTCGCGGCAGCTTGGCTTTGCCAAATCCAGCCGTAGCATCTACGATGAGATGGCAATCCTCGTCTAACTCTGCCCGAATTTTCTTTAGGTCGAAAATTTCTCCCGTGACATGATTGACCCATTGATGGATATAAAAATCCGCGCCGATAATTTCATTTGGTTTCGCCGTTGCTCCAATCAGACAAGCATCATGCTCATATGGACTATGCGACCATGCCAATCTACTGCTACCTATTGCATTGACCAGCCATTCAATAGCCTCTGTTGCGCATTTAAAATACAGCACATGACCGCCCTTAACGCCAATGGCCGTCTTAATGCGCTCCTCACAATCCATCAGCATATTACGCTCTTTATAAGCATAAGCGGCATTTGGATTGCAATGTGGGCCATCGTATTTGCTTGCTGTAAATCGAATCACGGGGCTTGTGCTTGCCCAATCTAAGAACGTCATGGATCAATCCTCCTTCAGCGCGTCAATGCCTTCATAAACCATAAATATCGCCACAACAATCGACAAGGTAGTTAACCACCATGGAGAACTTTCAATATGGCTCATGACAAGCCCAATTATTGCCGTCGCATAAACGAATCGAGCAGAAGCACGTACTTTCTTCCAAGATTTCATACCACTCGTCCTCCATCATCATCATCATGTAAAGTACTCCAGAACGCGTTCATAGCACAACATCCAGATACAAACCAGCTCGCAGCAGTTCGCCAATCAGGTCGCCAGCTAAGGCTATACACGCCACATCCAGCATTAAGCACGGCTAAAATCGACATCCAGATTACCCATTTCCATTTACCCTTCATACTTTACCTCCTTCAATTCTTTACGCAATCTTTGGACTTTACGCCGCCAGTTGCGATTTGATTTTTCGAGCTGATGGATGCGCTTGATAGCTGCCTCCATAGTATCTTGCGCATTCAGATATTTCCGCTGGTATAAATTGCAATCCGCGCACGTCAACCCAAAGCAAACATCATCCAGAGCACATTGATAGCAATTTAGCGCTTTCTCAAGATTGTCCATTACGTTTGCGTACCTCCTTTCTGCATGTGGAATGCAGATAAACCTCTGGCCAGCATCCATCATTGCAAGGCCAATGACAACTGGAGACCTTACAATACCGATACTCGATGCGACCATACGGCTTCTCAATAATCAAGTCCATCCCTTTGCCGTCGTCATTGCCGAAATGCCATCCAGCCTTGATTGCTTCAAGCGTCTGATAACTATGAAGCAACTTGATGCAATAAACGCCATCACTGAGCTTGCGGCTCTGGTACGTCTGGACTACCGCCATGTGAACGCCATTCTTATAAACATCAATTCCGAGCACTGTTTTCACTCTCCTTTACAAAGATATAACCGCTCAACTTTGTCTGTTCGGCTCGCTTTGTCCAGTGTGCACTTGAGATTGCCTTGCCAGATGCACTCAAAACCATCATCTGGCATCCAATATTCGCTGATGAGAACAACATTATTTTTAGCCATCTGTTTGCACCAAGTATAGAATTTATCATAGTCAAAATCACCGGTTGCGTATTTGGTCGTATCACAGTATGGAGGATCGCAGTAAATTACCATTCCATCAGCGGAGCAGTTGATATAATTTTGGCAAGCAAAACTAATACCCTCAAGCGATGTCGCTTGCCTCTTGATGTTACGAATAGCCTCATTGGTAATATCTCTCGGTGTTACACCATCAGCTTTGAATCCACGAGGATAGCCTCCGAACCACTTAGCGCCAAATGTACAAAATCCAACCAGTCCAACATACCAATCTGGATACGCATCAGGATTGGTTCGAACGGCATCATACTCATCTTCTAAGATGGTATTTGGTAAGTCGTTGGTTGTTTGTTGGATATGCCGCAATAGCGCGATTAGATATTTGTGGCTATCACTGCCGTATTTATGAGAGCATTTGATTTTGTCAATCATATTCGCCCCACCTACAAACGGTTCCCAATAGCCATTACATCTTTCACCCATATCATCAATATACGACTGGATGATAGGTGCGAGTTGCTTGCTCAGTCGGTTCTTACTGCCAACATATTTCATAAAATCAATCCTCCTATCTGGTTGATACTTGGATTGTATCATGAAACAGGAGGATTGTCAAGCGTTATTCAAATTTTATTTACGACGAACTGGTTCAAATATCGCCTTTTTATCATCCCAACCACGCTTCCATCTACCTTCAACCGTTGAGGGAGATATCCCAACTTGATTGCACCAATCTTGTAAGCATTTTGCTTCGCCGTCTATTGTAATTATTTTATTATTTCTTTTGTTTCTACATTGCTCTTTCCAGGCTACCCAACGACAATTCGATGGCTCATAATTTCCGTTCACATCAATTCTATCTATCGTTAATTCGTCTGAATATCCGTTGGAAATCGACCATAACATAAAATTCTCAAAAGAACCCTTCCATTCGTCACAAACCACAATCCCTCGACCGCCATAACAATCAAATTTTTTATTGTTTGGGTCAAAACATCTGGCTTTCATGTTCCACCAAGTGTGATATAATTTTGTGCCAGTCATTCCATGAGTTCTTCTTTTGTCGACAGAGTTTCTTCCATTATCTGCTACAACTTCTTTTTGTAAACAACCACAAGACCTGACACTACCATTCCTGACGTGTCGTCCATCTGTAATAATTTCATTACCACATTCACAACGACATAGCCAAAATCCTCTTGTCGCACCACTTGAATCTTTGCGACTTTCAACTTGTTTAATAACGGTTAATCTGCTTGTCTCAACGCCATGTTCCTTCATAACCCAACCAGTCATATCAATACGGTTCCATGCTTTACTCATCTTCATATTCTCCTTACACAAGAAATATTAAGTGGAGGGTCTGGTGTAAGCAGACCCTCCCAAATAACAGGAGTTAGCTACCTCCTATTAACCTTTATGATATTGTACCGCATTTTGATAAATTTGTCAACGCTTTTCTTAAACAAATTTATCACAAATTTCACATAATCTTCCTCTATAAGAAATAGGCAGATGACAAACCTTGACGAAATCATATGCGCCAAGATATTGAATCAGTCGCTCAAAACATGACCGGTCAGCAGGGATATCAATCTGCGCCGAGCAACCAATCAAGATAACTTTACAAGCATCATCGCAACGGCTGATGACCTTCTTGATTTCAGGAACAGTAAAGTTCTGGCATTCATCAATGATGACAACTTTATGGTTGAAATTCACGCCGCGAAGAAACGTCGAGGGGCGTGCATCAATCCACGCCGTACCCATCTTGATTGTATCCATGGAACTGATGGCTCTATCCGGCTCTTCGTTGAGCTTGATGAGCGCGTCCTCAAGAGGCTGGAGATAGTCCCCTATCTTCTCCTCAGTTGTACCTGGCCTATACCCTAACGCCTGTTCCTGATTGGCGCTGAACACGTAAACAACGCCGTCATAGCCATGATACGCCTGAAGCATCCGAGCGCACGCTGTAGCAATCAAGGTCTTACCGCTACCAGCAACGGCATTAGCAATGACCACCTGCTTATCTTCCGACATGATAGCATCGCGGAAAATCTTCTGGCCTTCATTGAGCGTCAGCCCAAAGAACATATCCTCAGGCGGCGCTCCAAACTCGTTCACATCATTTACAATTTTCTTCTTGCTTGCCATCCTTACTTCTCCTGTCTGATTCAAATGCAATCCACAGCGGACAATCTCTACGGCTCGTATAGTATCGCGTCACAGCATCCTTGATATGCTGATAGCCGCCCTGTCCGCAACATCGCTCATCACATTGCCGCTGGTACTGGCATCGTGTACACACGATATTCCAGAGCTGCTTACCTCTTGTCACACCAGTCATCATCCTCGCCCTCCGTATAGCCAAAGTTAAACCCAATGGCCTGAGTGTTCTGATGTGCCGCTGGCTGGATAACCTCAACCGCCGCATTGCTTTCGGCTTGAGCCTCATTCAAATCCATCTGCCATTTGGCTACGATTCGATTACACGCCGACTGAAGCACACAACTAATGCTATCCAAACACGGCATGGCGATGCTATAAAACAGGACACCACCAGCAAATAAATATACGGGAACCAGAGAATCTTTATTCTTCATGCTTGACCTCCTCGGCTTTGCGCTCAACAACTGTAGTTGCCACATCGAGCTTTTCTTTAATGAACTTCTTGATTTTTTTAGCGCTCGTCATGTCCTTTGCCTGTTGCCAGACGATTTCAAGTCCAGCTCGATTACCAGCCAGCATACCCAACGTGAACTGCTGCTTGCAAATCGTTTCGATTTTCTCTCGGATGGATTCTTCGAATTCCTTATCTTTTTCGTCCATTTTAGCCTCCTAAATCACAAATTGGGCAATATTTCTCACAATATGGCTCGTATGCGTCAACCTCAGAATGATATTCTCGACCACGAATTACTTGGAGCTTTGAGCCGCAATAAATGCAACGGTCATGGTCAACGAGCCATTTACGGCAAGCACGTGTCAACTCTTGAGGGTCGTTTGAAATTGCCGCGAGTATTTTTGCAATTTCATCCTTGTTGTCGGCACATTGCTCATAGATTGCAGAGATAACACTCTCTGAATAATCTCCCATGTAAACCTCCTTTACATTTTTGAATTTATTCAAACGGCATTGCGCCATTCAAAACGATACGGCCATTGCAGCACTACGCATACGGCTTGCATTCTGGTTTAGATATCTGGACGTTACGGCCAATGAGGAATGCCCAAGCAAATCACGAATCACGTCCATGCTCGTCCCATTCTCGCTCAGGATACAAGCAAAGCTATGGCGGAACGTATGAGCGCTGACAGCATCCGCGTTCTTGACTCCAGCCTTACGAGCCAGCGCCTTGAGCGTCTTATCGAAATTGTTTGCGTCCACCTTGCCGCCCTGAGAACTTGCGAATAGGTACTCGCTGCTAGTCTTGCGTTCAGTACGGATATAGAGGTTGATAGCCTCGACCGCCTGACGATTCAAATAGACCACGCGCTGCTTGTCGCCCTTACCAGTGATGACAAGCTGGTTGTCAACGCGATCACGATACTGCTTGTAGCCAAGACCTGTCAGCTCGCTCACGCGCATACCAGTCGAGCCAAGCGTGTACAGCATAGCCTTCTGGCGATTACTGGTGCATACGGTGAGCATCTTGCCAATATCCTCTCGGCTCATAGCCAACTTTTCTTTGTTATGAACCTTGACGCTCTTGAGGTTCGCCGCAGGATTGGTGCTGATGACATCCACATCATGCAGGAACTTGAAGTATCCGCTGACCGCCACGATTTTACGATTGACGCTTGCCGACGCCATACCACTGATACTCGCTTTCCAGTTTAGGAGGTCAGCATAGCTGATATTCTCCTCCAGCTTACCAATATAGTCAAGCATTTGCTCAACATCCTTGACATACGCCTTGATGGTGTTGCTGCTCTTCTGCTCGCCAACTAGATAATCAACATAAGCCTTATTCATTGTTCATTTCTCCTTTTGTTTTCTGATGCTATGATAGCACATGTCAAGCCATTTGTCAAGCATAAATTCCAAAGAAAATGCGGCAACAGCTCCATGGCTTTCCCCGAACCACAGAGCTGCTTGACCGCATCAACTTTATAGGAGGTTTACTATGAAGGCCCGCTTACTGGCCCGTGGTGCATCCTACTGGACTTGAACCAGCGGTCTGCCGATTATAAGTCGGCGGCTCAAACCATCTGAGCTGAGGATGCAAATGGCAGCGGGTGATGGTGTCGGACCACCTTCTCGTGGGTCAAAGCCACGCACACAAACCGTTGTGCTAACCCGCTATATCCCAACGGGCAGTTTCAAGTGATGCCCAGCACTATGCAAATTTGAAAGGAGAGTCACAACATGAACACTTGCCGCTTACAACGGCTGGTGGAAAACGTCGGAATCGAACCGCTCTTCCTATTCCCAAAACAGGAGTGCCACCATAACACTTCGTTCTCCATATTGGCTGGGTTATTTATCCTCTCACCAGCCATTCGAGCTGTATCATTATCACATGCAACATCAGGACTGGCATCCTGACATCATGTATTGTACCATAACCTTATCGCCATGTCAATACCTTTTTCAAAATTTTCTAAAATATTTTTTACACACAACTTATCGAAAAACCAAGCTCAAATTCGCAAGAAAATTTTAGCCATCAAATTACACCCAACACAACATAGCGTTGCAAATTGCAAGCAAAATCTTGATTATTTATCTGGATTCACGAGCGGCTTTGAGTCGTGCAGCTGCTTCCGCTCGCTGTTCGGGCGTAAGTTCACGCTTGATAGGTGGCTTAGGCGGCTTGAACCATGATGCCGGACAATGCACCATCAACCCGTCTTCATCCTTGCGAATAATCTTGACTTCATCAGGCCGCTCATTAGCAAGCTGCACCATACGCGCAATCCATTTGCTGTCAGAGCTGTACCATGACAGTGTTGATTCACCCTTGATAAATTCAACGCAAGTTTCTTGCATGATGATTCTCCTTTCACAATTTATTATGCCAATCTCTACGGAATATCACATTCTCGTAAATTTCTTTTGCTTCATCTATTTCCTTCTGCGCCGTGGATCTCAACGCATCAATATCGAGCTGGGCGTTGTTGAGAATCTTAACAAGCAAATTATTATTAAGCTCTAACACCTCCGATGACTCCTTCTGCATTTGTCTCTTTATCGCCCAATGACGATATCTAATATTCCCAAGAAATCCAAAAGTAACTCTATAATCTCCCTCGTTAGGTATAAAATATATTGGCAACTTCAATTCTGTTGAATTCATCCTTAAAATCATCCATCTATTAGGATTAAGAGTGTAAATATCCAACCATTGTTTGAATCCCATTCGAGTCGCATTATAGCGCATAGCGTCAATTTCTCTCTGAATCCAGATACCAATATACCATACAATAAATACAACAAGCGCAAACCAGAATATAACCTTTGCAATCTTTAAGATTAACATATTTTTTTTACTCTCCTATCAATCCTCCTGCGGCACAACATAAACCGTTGCCGTTCTTACGCCAAGATTTCTTGCCTCTTGATGGCTCGAAACGCAAAGGTCAATATGCTTGCCGCCAACGCCTGAGCCAGTATCATCTGCGCGATAGTATTCAATCACGCCATCGCCATAGTCTACAAGCACATCCGAACCAAGCGGGATTACCGACGGGTCAACGGCAACCGAAACATACGGCGTGGCTTTGCGGCCTGATGCTGTAATACCATAAGCCGGATGGTCAGGCGACTTGCCGCAACATTTTTTACAAGTACAGTAATGCGTGACGGTCACGTTGTCAATCTTGGTCGCCTGAGCCAACAGCGCGTCCTCAATACTCTGAGCCTCCTGTGCTTCAATCTCGGCAAGCCGCTCATCCGTGATGTACGCATACTCAGTCGCTGGGATATCGTATTCTGGCTTCCAAACCTCTTCAGGCATAGTTGTCATGCGGTTAGCAGACACATCGTATGGCTCAGGCCTAAGCATATACGCACGGCAACCAATGCCAAGGCTTGCAACAGTCAGGATGCCAATCGCACCAACCATGATTCTTTCACCTCTCATCATCACATACCCCACTTTGCCATATTGGTAAACTGAAGCTGACGACGAGCCGCAAGATAATCTGTGGCCCTTGCTTTGGATTCACGAATGATGTTGGCGTTGCATTCATATTCTTTGCGCCATTCGCCATATCGCTCGCATGAACCATGACATCCTACACAACGGTCTGCGCATTTGAAACACGGATTCTTGTTCATAGCAGATTCTCCTTAGTTGTATTTAACAGCTTCTTCGCGAGTAATAAAGTGATGAATTCCAGTCGAACATTCATTCCATCTGTCTTTATCGAAATCATCTACTTTGACAATCTCGCCGACACGATAAATGAATTTAGAATCTCTATCGCTTGCAACCTCACTGAAATGCTCTTTGCCGTTAACGGATTGGATATCAAGAACCAATGCTTCGCTTGCTCTGCATTTTCGAGATGTTGCAGAAGAGCGCTTTGCACTTTCCGTGATTTTCAGCTTGACAATTTTGTAACCAGCTTTTTTCCACGCAATATACTCGCCCTCTTCAGGACACTGCAACGGATAAAACGTTGTATAAATTGACCAAGTAATTTTATCCATGTTTTTCGCACCATGCAGGTCTGCATCACGCAGGTTCGCCTCACACAGGTCTGCATTACGCAGGTTTGCACCATGCAGGTCTGCATTGCGCAGGTTTGCACCATGCAGGTTCGCCTCACACAGGTCTGCATTACGCAGGTTTGCACCATGCAGGTCTGCATTGCGCAGGTTTGCACCATGCAGGTTCGCCTCACACAGGTCTGCATTACGCAGGTTTGCACCATGCAGGTCTGCATTGCGCAGGTTTGCACCATGCAGGTTCGCCTCACACAGGTCTGCATTACGCAGGTTTGCACCATGCAGGTCTGC
>ERZ808274.38-NODE-38-length-70325-cov-10.722627_pt1 | contig 70325 bp, 79 predicted proteins | sample MGYA00521277_ERZ808274 | MGnify/ENA primary metagenome ERZ808274 (study PRJEB31516, sample SAMN03275597) | gut metagenome | biome: mammalia-associated habitat; material: feces | host: Papio cynocephalus | place: Kenya | collected 2012-07-28 ... | reverse complement strand
ACGCCCTGTGAAGCGATAGCCGCCGAGCCTCTACGGTTCACCCATGCAAATGGATTCATCCATACCATAGTAGCCTCCTTTCTTAGTTTAACCCCAGAAACCAGCGTTGTTCAAACCATTCAAGCCGTAAAGCCCATATTGTGCAGCGATACAATTAGGCACCGCTGTGAAGGGGCTATAAGGAGTTGTCACAGTCTCAGGCAACTTGCACTTGATACCTGCCACCTCGCTCTGCAATCCTGCGAGCACTTGGTTAACAGGAGCCAATGCCTGACCCACAATCTGAGAGGTCATTGCACTAGACTTGAAGGTGCTGTTCTCCTCACGCAAGTGGTCGAGCTTATCTTGCATCTCTCTGAGTTCAGCCTGTCTCTGACCGTCCACGATGGTCTGAGTGCTGTCCTTGATGGCGTTCTGAATGTCGCAAGTCTGTCTCTGTGTCTCGTAAGCCACGCTAGAGAAACCACGCTCTTGACCAACAGCCACGTTGTTGATGGCGTTATTCAAAGTACCAGTCTGCTGACACATCGCCAACTTGATGTTACCATCCATTGCCGTGATGTTGTTGTTCACCTTGCAGCAGCAGTCTGCGAGCTGAGAAGCAATCTGCATGTTACCTTGCTGCAAAGCGTTGATGGTCTGCATACCGCTCATACCCACCTGATTGCCCACGTTCTGAACCTGAGAGGTAAGGTTGCTGATGGCGTTCTGAATCTGACCTTCAGTGCAATTCAACTGGGTAGCCAAGTTACTGATAGCATTGCGATTACCACCGATGGCATCCATCAAGAGAGAGCGACCGTAGTCGTTGTTGATTTCGTTGGCGAGACCTGCACCACGACCACCGCCGAAGCCATTGCCACCCCAACCGTTGTTACCCCATCCCATCAAGAAGAACAGGAAGATAACCCAGATGAACATACCACCGCAGTCTCCCCAGCCACCATTGCCTTTGCTGTTCATGGCGAGAAGCACGTTTGGGTCAACGCCCTGCTTCTGGAGCAGTGGCGCAAGAAGTCCTAGCATTCCATTGTTGCCGCTAGTACCTTCATTACCGAAAACATAAGTTTTGCTTTCCATAAAAAATGATAGATTAATCGTTTCGTCCACTATTGAACTTGGTGCAAAGTTACTTCAAATACTCGACGCAACCTAACTATGCTCAAAAATAAATTTTCACAAGATAACTCTTTGAATTATAATAGAATACAGTGAGCAAGAAAGTGCTCGTTTATTTAGTCTGATTCTAAATTTCAAAGAAACCCCGGCATAACCGATACAACTAAGCGATATTTTCACTACTTTTGCAAGAAAATAACGCTTTAATAAAATAACTTATGAGAAAGGTACTATTATTCTGGTTCTTCCTGCTCCCTGCAATGTGTTTTGCTCAGAGCAAATGGCAATGTGAGGAGTATATAAAACAATATGACGTTCCAATAGAACTTAGAAATTTACCAAAAAACAAAGTGGCAGATTTTTGGTGGAAGCGTCATTGGTATGACAAAAAGATTGATGCTGCATTAGAAGCGAAGTCTAAGACGGCAAAGAAGTCTCGTGAAGAGTACACTTTGGTCTGTAATTATGTAAAGCAAAAGATTCAGCCATACAAGTATTGTGATGCAAAATATAAAGGATTATTAGATACACTTGATAGCATTTTTAATCTCAATAAGATAGATGTTAATCTAGAAATCCATGTTTTTCCTGATAATGAGTTCAATGCTTCTACATATCCAACAGGCTTTATAGCAATCAATACAGGACTAATAGAGAAACTTGATACGATGGAAATTGTTGCCGTTGTTGCTCACGAAATTGAGCATTTTGTAGCCAGACATTCTCTCAACCATATCTATGCTGTAAAGAAAAAAGAGAGAAACAATAAGATGTGGGCTGAGATAGGTGGAGCTTTAGCTGCAACAGCTGTAGCTTATGCAGGAGCAGTAAACGGTCAGTACGCTTCTACTAATAATGCACAATATACCCAAAACGTTATATTGGCTGGAAGTGCATTTGATAAGGACGCATATTTAGCATCAAGTAGATACAAAATGCGATATTCGAGAGAACAGGAGATAGAATCAGACATTGCGGCTTATCGTTTCCTTCAATTCATTGGTGTTGACCCTAAGGTATATTTAGGCGTTCTTGACAAAATAGCAGCGATGGAAGGTTACAAGAAAACCTCCAAAAAGGATAACCATCCTTCTGCTGTATTTAGAAAAAAAGTTCTGTTGGCAATTAATGAATACGATAAAGCAAATTGATATGAAGAAAATATTATTTATGATTTCTTTAGTGGTTTTATCACTTGAAATGTATGCACAAGATTCTGTGTTAGGATTAAATTTTGGTAATAGCTATAGCTCAGTAAAGACATCACTCGAAGATAGGTATGGAAAATATTCTGTATATGAAGACAAAGGCACACTGAGAATCTTTGATATTTCAGTAGGAGATTATGTCTTTAATATGGGGGAATTTGATTTTCAGTATAGTGGAAGTAACTCTTACTTTTATTATGCGGAATTTCAAAAGAATTTCTCTGTTAACGAATCATCAGCGGCAAAGAATTTCAGAGAAGAGTTAAGATATACGCTTAGCAAGAAATATAATTTTTGTTATCAGTGGCAAAATGAGCAGGGATATAAATGTTATTCTTTATCAACTGTTTCTAGCGATGTCGTTAAATCTCCAGATGTTACATTGTTGACATCTAAGTCGAAGAGTAAAGGAGGGAAATATTATATATACGTTACACTATATTATGGACCGCATTATTTTGTAGATGAAACAAGCGATTTTTAAAGCACTTTTGCAGTAATAAAGGAGTGAGCCTTGCGCCCACTCCTTTATTTTAGTTCAACTTATCCAGCTGCTCCACCGCCCCTTGCATAATCAATCCGATTTGCTGGTCAGCCATTCTGATAACCTCGGTATCAGTCTGCTTGTTTCGCATTTTCTGGATAGCCTTGATTTGCTTGTTGGCACGTTCAAGAATCTGAATCTGCTGAGCCTTTGGCGAGTTATAGAAGTTGTAGTAGTCTGTTGCATTCTGAAAAGCCTTCATAGGGTCAACATTCTTACTCTTCAACTTGCTTACATTATCCATGTCTTTGCTTAACTCGTCAGCATAGTTGTAGAACTTGCTCTTTGTACGTTGCATGCTTGAAGTCTCAGAAGGAGTGTAGAAGAACGAACGAACAAACGGAATATCCTTGGTCTCGATTTCCTCATGAGTAATAAGACCTTTTTTGATTACCCCTGCTATTTTTCCGCTAAACGTACCAGCTCCCTTTGCGATTCCTGCACCGTAATGCTCCAGCATCGAAGGGTTGGTGATAGCATCAAGTGCCTCTTTACCCAGCATTTCCTCGTTACCCTTTGCCACATCGTTTGTTTGAGCATTGGCAAACTGGTTGAGCTCAATCAAAGAACTATTGGTACCAGAGTTTGCACGTTCCCAAGCGGGATCGTTCTTGTAGAACTCACCTCGTCTTTCTATCTGCTGACCTTTCCAGTCTTTGTTTCGTTTCCATTCTATCCATGGTTCGATGGAAGAAGGAGCGAATGCCTGTACGGAAGCCTCCACAGGATTTTCACCGAAGTCCTTTGTACCCATATAGTCCATAACAGGAACGAGCTGCGCAATCTGTCCAAGGGCTTGCTGTGCAATTTCGCCTGTTTCCTTATCGCTTGGATTCTGAGCCACATCTGCCGCCAAGTCACCAAGACCGTAGAACGCTCTCGTTTCGATAGCAAGAGGGATAGTTGCAAACTCGCCCTTTCCTGTATAGATGCAAAGATTATTCCTTCTCACGTAGTCTGGCAATTCTGCGTATGGGTCTTTCACGCCGTTTCTATCTTTCTCGTCATCATCAAGCATAGCCATCAATGTTTGATTTACCAATGGCATCAATGCCGCCAACATCATAGGACCAGTGGCGATATACAATCCAGTACCGACAGGATTGTTCTTCGCATTCTTCAAGAGTAGGTTGGTACTCTGAATACCAGCGTTGAAGAACATGGAAAAGTTACGAAGCCAGCAGGAAGTGAATCCGTACAGGTCTTTTCTAAACTCCTTGAATCCGCTCATCTCTCCATTCTTAAAACTGCCGATGGCACTACCAGAGCCTTGGCGGTTGAAGTTTCCAGTTACCTCCTTGGCATCATAGGCAGAACGCACAGCCGAGCGACCGCAATCACGACTAGCGCAATAAGTAGCGAAGCGAGCCATATTCTCAGCCACCTCATTGATACCTTCGATATTACCAAACACACCGTACTTGACAATCTTGGCTACCCTGCTACGACTGCTTGTCTTCGACTTGATTTCTGCCTTGTATTTCTTAGTCCAATCCTTCATCCCAAGCATCTGTACAAATCCAGTCTCACCGCCGTTCTCCATGAACTCCTTGAAGTATCTCTCCACCTTGTTGTTCATATCGAGCGTACCCTTTCGATACTTGGCAAACAAACCAACGCCGTTACTTCCCTTTATGTCAGATAGGCTGATGCTCTTCATTCCGTTGAATGGAACCAACCCAAAGTAATACTTCTCGAATATACCGGTGTATTTAGCTCCTTCCTTGGCGAGTAGGTTTAGCGTGCTAAGCTCATAGTCTTTCACCATGTTTCTCAGCGTGAACTCTGGGTTCAAGGAAGTACAAGCCTGAGCAAAGAATCTAGTAACCTTTGCGTTAGCTCTCATGGCAGCTCCGATATACTTGATATCGTTTCCATTCCAGTTCTTAAGCAACCCATTCAACGCCTGTGCTGCTCTAGGGTTGCCGTTGATATAGAATCGGTGTGTCTGACCGTTCACCATTACGTCCACGGCGTGTTGAGACTTGTCTTTTGCACGCTCAAATCTGAATCCTATATCAGCTTTGTTCTTCAAAACTCTGGCATCGCCTGTAGCTTCCTTGGCTTTCATATCAGCCTCAAACTTGCTAACGATGTTGCTCACCGTCTTAGGTGCCGCATCCTTTGGTATCTGAGGGTAAGCCTCCATCCATCGGTCGCTACCGTCGGCATTAGTGCCATCCTTCACAAGCCAAACCTTGCTCTCCGTAATCAAGCCTTGACTGTCATGGTTTCTTGCGAATCGCATGAAGGCTTGCTTGATGGCATTGTTGCCAGCACGATATATGGCAGCGTTACCCATAGCTCCAATCTGAGCCAAGATATTAGTCTCACTCAAAGACTTTCTACCTTTTGCAGACATCAATACAGAACCGATGTAATCGCTAGGATCGCCGCTCTCATTGATGTAGCCATAAATATCTTCGGCAGTTGTCTCGTCAAACTTTCTCAGAGGTACATACCAGTCAAACATCTGTGAGGTCTTGGTGTAAGTCTCTCTGTTCTGTGAGCCACCCTTGTAGTCGGTATAAAGACCAAAAGAGGTAGCGGCGTTAACCTTGCTCCAGAAGTCCTTTACAGAACCCTTCTTCAAGTCCTCCATCTTTGCCTCTCTGTCCATAACATCGGCGATAACATCGGCATCGTTGTAAGGGTCTTTGCTGTTTTCGATACCATACATGCCATGGAAACCAGAATAGTCGTGCTCGTCAGCCTTGAAGTCACTATCCACGTTGTTGCGAATCCACTCATCCATCTGGTCGTAGTACTCTCGCAAATCTATATCACCATTACGCAACTTGTCGCCAAGCTCATGTTTCTTGATGTCCCATTCCTTCTGCATAGCTCTAGCATCGGTAGAATCCAAAGTTCTGATGTGGTCTCTAACAAAGAATACACGGTTGCGCTCCAAGCCATGCTTACGAATCATGTAAAGATTAAAGTTCAAAGTTTTCTCATCAATATCCTTACCCTCGAATGCACCAAGCAGTTTACTCATAGCATCTGTTAGCGGCTTCATCTGTCTAATCTCAAACATTTTCGAAGCATCGCTCATCGCTCCCTGCATCGTGTTCTGCAACATATAAGGATTCTCCGAGGATGCAATATCCTCAATCTTCTTGCCAGGCGCAATCGCCGTCATCAAGTTCTTAAGAGAAAGCATATTGTCCATATAGCTCTCCGTGAACATATACCCATGTGCGTCAAGCGAACGATGATACCTATCAAGAGCCGTGCCAGCCGATGGGGTAGTGCGGAAGTGAATCTCTCCGTCCGTTGCCTCTTGGTACTCAGCCTTAGGCAAGTCGCCCAAGTCCCGAGCCTTGCCATCATTACTCTGAAACATACCATCCTTGGCGATAACGTCAGGCACATCCTCATGGTCGAGACGGTATTTCACCGCCTCGGCTCTCATCTTCCAGTAAGGATCGTTAGGATTCTTCTGCAAGTTCTTGCTCAACCAGAGCAGATACTTCACATCCTTGGTGTTAGGAGCCATGCGATAACCGATTTCGTGCAAGAAGTCAGAAACCTTATTTTTTAAGTTTCTCCAGAAACCAGCCTCGCCTCTTCCTTCCTCGGCAAGTCGGGCGATACCCTCCTCAATGGCATTATACACATTGAACGGATTGTACTTCATTTCCTCCATCACCAACTTCTTCAAGTCGGCGTTCTCAGGCTTATCCAAGTCATACCACACATCACGCAGGAACCTGTTGAATCTGTCTTCACCAAACAACTCTCTCATTCCCTTGTGTCCCACAACCTCATGCCAGATAGTCTTCTCGGCAGTGTACCGGTCGTGGATATTAGGCATGTAAAGATGTACCTCGCCAGTCTTCTCGTCATACCAGCCAGTGATATGCTTGCCTTCCTCGATTGCTTCCTTCGCACGCTTGTTGGTTACCTCCTCGGCAGAGTTAACCATATTCACCTTGGCACCAACCTTTTCGGAAAGTTGGGCAATGTGGGAAGAAACAGGAGAATCTGACAACTTACTTTGTTTTCCGAACAAAGCATTTGCATGTTTTGTGGCAAAATCAAATTGCTCTTTACCAAAGTTACCAAGAACATTATCGAGTGCTTTGTTTAAATCCGAAAGCCCCGGTCTGGTAGGAGTTAACCCAAAGAATTTTCTTACAGAATCAACGATTCTTCTCCAGATACTCTTGCCGTCCTCTATTTTTTGCAAAGCATTTCTCCAAGATACATTTGCAAGCTCCGTAATCATTTCTCTAGGGTTGGTTAAGGCATAAGGTTCCTTCCAACCGTTCTTCTTGTATAGAGATTTTAGTTGACCATAAATGTCAACAACATCTTTCGCAGCCTCTATCTGTGATTTCGTCAACTTATCGGTATGTCCTTTCTGGTACATAGCGATAATGTCGGAAGTTACAGGATGAAGCATTTCGTGAAGAATAGTTGATGCAAGGTCTTGTTTGGTTCTTCCTGCTGCAACCAATCCATCAAAATTGATACGAATATCATTCATTGAGTGACGGTAGAAACCATCGCCACCTTCCATATCACCATACACTTCGCCAAAGTAAACATCAAGTTTGTTTACTTGGTCTTTGATGCGGTCAAAAATCTCTTGAAGGCTCTTATCAGAATTGTAATCAGTGAAGATCTTTTCAATGGCATCTGGTTTAATCCACTCATCTGGTTTGTATCCATACTGTTCTGATAAGACTCTAGCTCTTTCTTGATGGTAGCTATACGCTCTGAGCACGCTTTCTTTAAAGAGTGTGTCTCTTCTATATCTATAGATCTCGTCAATTCTAGGAGTTCTAGCTTCGATTCCTGCTCTGCCAGTTCTGTCTCCAGAATGCGCACCTTCTCCTCTTCCGAAAGTCTGTTCCCAGGTGCGTCCACTATTCCGTCCCGAGAGGTTATTTGTGACGGCTTCCCTGGTCTCTTCCAAGAGTCTTGATATATCTGTGTTTCTTGTGATCCCATATTTCTTTTCAAATTCTTTGATTCTCTTATCCCAGAAGTCGAAAGCAGAAGAAAGCCCCATAACGTTTTCTTTGGAATCGTCATCGTTGATTCTATATTCATCGTTTAAAGAGCGAAGGTTGTAGCTGTTGGCAATCTTGTCTATTTCTTGTTTTTCTTCAAGAGATAGATTTTTACCATACAAACGTTCTACTTCTGTGTCGAACCTCTTTTCAATCTGCGAAGATACGGTTTTATCCACATCTTCGGGAATTATTCTACTATTCTTAACATCTTTTGCATCTGTTTTAGAATACTGAACGCCTCGATCCTCACGGAAGTGGGTGCCATCATCTGATGATTTTCTTTCCTCTCTTACCTTCACGCCAAGGTTCGAAAGTCTGGCAAGAACAGGGCGAAGCTGATTCTCGTCAATGTTAGCCATCATTCTGTTCCCTCTACTCTCGAAGTTGTGACCTCTTACCATACTAAGTAAATCCTTGTCAAGGAAGTACTTGCCACCCTTTGCCTTGCTCTTTGGAACCTGAATCTGATAATAGGTATCTCCATGGTCGAAGCCAAGAATAACCTTCACCTCGCCGTCAGATGAAACCGCCTGTTCGATTCCACCTTTATGTGAAGGCAACTCAAACTTATCAGCCACACTAGAGATAGGATATTCATTCGCCACATCGGTAGGCTTGAATCTGTCTGGCATCAAGATACCAGTCTTCACCTCGCCTGTGTCCGTGGTGTATTTCACAAGCTGACCGCCCACGCCTTGGTTCTTACTGTCAATCAACGCTTGCATCAAGTTACCAGTTACGATGTATCCATCCTTTCTGCTCTCGTTGCTTACCAGCTTATCCCAGTTGGCTACGTCCATACTGAGTACTCTCAGATGCTTGTCACCTGTACCAGATGCCTGTCTAGTCATTCGAACGATGGCACCAATAACGTCCGCTCTGTTTTCGCCCGAGCCAACCTTGCCAGCAATAGGGAAGGTAATCTTTCGTCTGCCATCAAGGGTAGCGAACGATACGGTAGAAGCATTAGGCGAGAAGTTATCGGTAATCTTGATGTCGATTAACCTACCATAACTATTGCCGAATCCGCTTAACTCGTCAGGCTTGTTCATATCTACAGGCAGAACATAAGCATCTTCAGTATTGAAAGTATCAAGCACACGGTTGAACATTTCAGCCTTAGCCTTCAAGTTCTTCACCACATCGTTCAGCTTGTCTTTCTCCTGTTTATAGATGTTCTCATACTGGAAACCAGCATTCTTTTCTATCTGCTCATCGCTCATGCCAGAATCCTTCTGTCCCTTCTTAGCATCCTTCTGGTATTTTTCCTTAGCCTTGGTCGCAATCTTAACGGCACGTTCCTCGTATCTCTGGGTCTCGTCAGCAATCTTTAGGTCAAAGAAGTTCTTCACCTCAGCCTTCTTGCTGTCACGGTACTCGTCCCACGATTTGCCGCCAGTCAGTCCATCCTGCGCTTTCTTCACCTCCTCGGCTTTCATAGGCTTCTTCAAGATAGCCATGTTCACCTTTTCTATATAGGTGTTGTCAGCAAAAGCGTTGTCGCCTCCAGGCTCGGCACCTTCCTTCCAAACCTCCTTGCTGATGGTCTTGGCTTTCAGAGGCAGCTCGGTAATCTCCAAGTCATTCTCGCCCATTTCGTTCAGACGTTGAATCTCGTTGGCATATAGCTCACCGATTTCGTTCAGCATCTTCTCCTGCTCCGCAACCTTCAAGAGAGCCATACGACCAAGCAATTTGCTTGCATCGGCACCAGCTTCACCATCGCCCACGCCGCTCTTGGTAACAACAAGGCTCTGGGTTGGGGTAGAGGACAAATCATCACCAAACGATTTCTCCCATCCGAATGGGTCTGCCATACGAGAATAGAGGTCAAGATGTTCTGCCATATACTCACGTACCACCTTGTCGCCGTACTTATTGGTAATGTCGGCAACCTCCATTTCATTGAACTTACTTTTCTGCGAAGATGTAGTGTTGGCATCGAGCGATTTCAACTTAGCCTTAAACATCATCAACAGACGCTGTTCTGCAGGAATCAGAGAAACAACATACTCGTATGCACCTCTAGCCACCTGTCCTGTTCGGTCAATACGACCACGCATCTGTACCTCATCGTTCACATCAAGCTGCTGCTGCGCCACGATCATCACTCGTTTTCTCTGGTCTTTGTACTTGCTAGAGGCATGGAGTGAGATACCAGTGGCAGCACTCTTATTCAGAATCAACGCATCTATCTGACCGTCATTAAACTCTCTTGCGAGTTTCTTCTTATCCGTGTCCGTACGCTTCACCTTGGTAACGGTGCCGTTCTCGTTATATACAAACTCGGTGCTTCTTCCTGTCAACTCGCCTACCTTATATCCAGCTTTCTCCAACTCGTTCTTGATAACATCAATAGGGGAGAGAGATAGACCGGTACTTGTTTCCTTGATTTTCTTCTCCAAGTTATGATAAGCTTCAACTGCATCATCACCCAAGTCTTCCAGTCTGATGTAGCCACTGCTGCTTTCATCCTTGGCATTCTTCGAGGTGTAGCGAAGTGTGCCCTCCAAGCCCTTTCTCAAGGAAGTGCCCAAGTCTGGAGCATCCATTTCCTCGCCGAGTGCAATATTGCCAGTCTGCGACTCGTTGGTATTGTTCAGCGCAATCACAGGCTTCATGCCCTGCTTCAAGTAGTCGATGGCACGCTCTGCGGCTGACTTGGCTTTCAGTGACAAGAGCACTTGCTGCACGGTGTTGAATGCCTTGCTAGCAAATGGCACGTTCTTGATTCCCAAAGCCTCCGTTCCTCGCTTGATGCCCATGGTTGATTGCATAGCAGCCATAGCCTCGTTCTGCTCTTCAACATAACCGCTCACGTAAGTCTTTTGAAAATTGATAATATCATTAAACAAACCGATGATACTATCATATTGCTCTCTTTGCTCCTTCACCTTCTCAGGTTCGTCAATGGCTCGCCAGTCGATGGTCACGCCTGTCATGTCTCGCTCACGGCGAATCATCTGACCGCATTGTGTAAGTGTCTGGCTCATGATTTCCTGCAAAGTTGCACCACCACGCTTCACTGCATCAATGAGGTCTGAAGATTTCAATCCTCCTTGGTTCATGGCTGTTCGAAGCGCATAGATAGGCATATTGTCTGGTCGCTTGGCGAACGTAGCCGAGAAGAAGGTTACGTTCTTGGCTTTCTGAATAATGTGTTGGAAGTAGTTTCCTTGACCACTATTTCCACCTGCTGTGTGGCTCTCGTCAAGGATAAGATAAGCGTTATCCATCAATTTCTCAATGGCATCACGTCTTCGCTGTCCGCTCAATGCAGCGGCGCCAAAAGATTTTCCTTTCGGTAGCTTTCTCTCTTTGCGATTTCCGTTTTCGTCATATTCATAAACGGCATTGCCTACTTGGCTATAAGTGGTAAGCACGTAATCATATTCTTTTGGCAGCTCACCGTGTTTCTCTATATAATCAAGAACACGTTGCTTTTCTTTTTTAGAAGGAACTTTGTAAACAATGTTTCCTTCTGAGTCTGTAACGTTAGCTCTATTTTCATCACCAAGAATGAAAGGACGAAGGTCAGGACTACCAACATCTACCAAGTCACGATAAACATCACTCAGCAATTCAGGAGTTTTAGTAAAATATACAGGAATCTGCTTGTTTTTAATAGCGTATCTTACAAAAGATGCAGCCTGTCTTCCTTTGCCGACACCTGTCATGTCACCGATAATGAAGGCGTTGCCCTTCTTTGCTTGTTGCAAGGCAAGGGCTACAGAATCAACTTGCTCTGCTGCAAGGTGAGAATACAAGTCATCCTTATCATTATAGCCCAACTCGTCCACTAAGAATTGGTCGGCATCGCCGAGCTTTTCAAGGTTCTTGTTTACCGCCTCCTGTTGGTCGGCAGGTGTTACAGAATCTAGAGTAAAAGGATTTTCGCTCTTAGGTGAATACTTTACTTTCTCGGTGCTTAGTCCACGTACGGACTCATCCATCCGCTGTAATTGTCCCCGTGGTCGCCCTCCGCTCCTGGTATTGGTAGGTTCATTAGCATGTAGCTGAGCGTCATTCCGTCCATTTCCTCCTGATCCCAATACTCGTCCTTCGGAATTGGCTCTAGCTTCTGTCCCCTCGCTTGGAGAAGACTCTGCCCCTGCTCTGTCTGGTTCACGATTTCTACCAGAAAGTTCTCCATCTGGCTCTCGGTCGGCTCTTTGTCGATTGTCCAATACATCGTTGGTTCCTGATATGGAAGACTCACTAGATAATCTCTCAGTGCCATTGCTAGGCTTTTGTTCGCTTCCTCGTTGTTCTCCCATTCGTACTCCCTCTTCATGAGTATCAGCAGAGCCTTGTCTATCAAGTTCTGGTCTAGTACTTCCTTCTTCTCTTCCGATGGAAGAATCCATCCGTTCACCTCGTAGTATATCATCGTTTATTCGTTTATAAAGTTCGTCATAATCTTTCACGGCTTCTGCTCTTGCCTTGCTCTTCACTGGTGGAAAAGCATTCTCGTCCAAGCGTCTTCCGTTTATTAATATAATACGTGTAGGGTAGGTAGTTCCCTGCTTTGCATAGAGACTGCCATCCACATTTATCACGTCCTCCACATTATAGTGGCTGTAGAGATAACCAAGGAAAGCCTTATCCTTCGGGTTCAGACTTCCGTTCTTGGCGTATTCCGTCTTGCCGCCGATGATGATGGCAGCACGACCATCGTTCTTCATGCTCTCCAAGGCATTGATAGCCATCTGACCCTCCAGAGAGCCGATTTCATAACCATCATAAACCTTCTTTGGGGCACTACCGAATGGTGGGTTAGTTACCACCACGTCCACGTCCTTGTCGGCGAAAGGCTGAGTGCCGTCTTGGCTCGTCACGTTCTTGAAGCCCTGTCTTCTCAGGTTCGCCAAACGTTGAGCGTCAATGTCGTTCACATGCACCACGTCCATAGGCAAGCCGATGGTGAGCATACCGTTTCCTGCGCTAGGCTCCAATGCGCTCTTCACCTCCTTGCCGCCTCCCTTCACATACATGTCTGCCAAGAAAGCGTATGGGGCAGGGGTGGAATACTGCTGCTTCATCACTCGCTCAGAGTCACGTTGGTTGAGGCTAGGCTGATTCTCGTAAAGTTTCTTGATAAGTTCAAACTTCCTTGCATCATTGGTAGATGCAGAAGTAGCAATTCCTCTAGCTCGCTTAACGATGGCAGTCTCAGCCAACTCCTGAAGGTCTGTGTCCTTCACGTCCTTCAAGCCGCATTCCTCAGCCATCTTTCTGAGTTCTACGATACCATTAATTTTCTGTCCGAATCCAAGTCGAATGTTCACACGGTCAATGAACTTCTTTTCGCTCATCTTCCTTTCCTCGGCATCCTTCGAGTCGCCCTCCAACTTCTCCTTATATTCAGGAGAAACCTTTTTGTAATGCTCCGCCCATTCGTTGAGGCTCATTCTCTTGTCGCCATCACGCCATTTCTGGTTCATGATTTCAGAGTAGAAGGTTTCTACGTCTCGCTTGTCGAATCCATCGAAAGCATCCTTGAATCGCTCACGCAAATCCTTCACCACCTCCTTGGCATCATACATGCCCAGTTTGATACGAGTGTAGGCACACTTTGCTGCAAGAGAGAACATCTTTGGTGCCGCTTCAATCAAGTTCTGGTCAATGAAGCCAGAGTTTAGCTGACCGCTACGTTTCTTTCGCAAGTCCTTCATGAATGCCTCAAACTCATTGTCCGCTGCATTCTTCTCTGCCTCCAACTGCTTTCTGGTCTTCGCCTTTTCGTTCGAAGCCTTGATAACGTTCAGAACCTTCTGGGTAGCCTCCTTCTGCTTTCTTTCCCTCTCAGCCTTTTCCTGCTCGAATCCCTCGGCGGCATTCTTGATTCCTTCCATTGGGTCGGAAGAAACCTCAGCCTGTCCAGCCTTGACAGTCTCGCTGTCTGCCTTGGCAACCTTCTCTGTCTCGGCAGGACGGTTTGCCCGCTTCTCGTAGGCATTCCGATAGTAAGCCTCAGCAATAGCCGAAGTGTCCTCACCATTCAGATAATCCAAAGCCGCATCAATGCAATACTGTTTCTGGTCTTCTGGCAAATCATCGAACGCCGTAGTGTTCAAGATTTCATCCTCGCTCAAAGGATGCTCCTTCTTGTAGTCCTCGGCGGCAGCCTCAATCGGGTTGCTAGGCTCTACAGGCTTAGGCATCACTGGAGCAGCTTCTTCCTTAGCTTCTTCCTTGCCCTTGATTTCACCGTTCTGTACACCAATCTCTTCTTCAAATATACCTTTGTCACTATGCTCTAAAAAGTCATCAAGTAAAGAAGAAAGCTCTTTATAAGAGTTTGTCTCCTTCCACGACTTATCCAACACATTCTTTTCGGAAGAAATCAGAGGGAAGAAGAATTGCTTTATCGCATCTTTCACTCTAGTCCAAACATTTGTCTTCTTTAGAAGCTTACAAAAATTAGGGTTAGATAATTCTGCGATAAATTCTTGTTCATTTTCTCTTCCATATTCGTTAACGTAATCAAGAGTTGCCTTTCTCGTAGCTTCATACAAATCTATCAAAGACTCCGCAGCTACCCTTAGTTCTTTAGGCATACTATCCTTGTCTCTTTCATATCTTTCCAAAGCGTAGCATGTAACAGAATGTATTAACTCATGCAATATTGCGTGTGGAAGCGTATCTTCTTTAACGTAAAGGCTATACCTCTTATTTGGGAAAACCTTATGCACTCCTCTTGTAAGAAGTATAGGATTTAGATATACGTTATCCAAATAAGCTTGACCATAAGCACTATGAGTTTCTGGTGGTATTTTGAAGCTAATTTTTATACCTAGTTTTCGAGCAACATCGTAAACTCTATCGAATAGTTTGCCGTATTTCTTTGAGTAATTATTATCCCCATAGAATAACGACTTAACTTCTTCTTGAGATAGTTCTTCTCCGTATTTTTTACCAAATGGGAGTTTTGTATTTTTAACTATGTATTCAACGTTATTCTTCATATAATCGCCTTGTCTGTCATTTACATCGAAAGCTTTATTTGGGTTGAATCCGCTAGCCCAGTCAGCCAGTACCTTGTCGGCAACCTCCTCGGCAGAAGTGAAGTGGATATGAAGCATATCTGCCACGCCCTTCCAGTATTTCTGCAAGGCTTCCTTCACCTTGGCGATAAATCCTGTAGCCTTGGAACTTTCCTCCACGGTCTTACCATCCTCTTTAGCGAGACCACGCACAACCTCTTCGAGCTTCTTGGCACCCTCACGACCAGAGAAAGTAGTAATCATCTCCTCGTAAAGGTCATCACCCTTTAGCTCTGGGTACAGCTTCTGAACCTCTTCTTTCAGTCCATCGACCTCATCGAAGAGACCCTTCACATTCTCCCATTCCGTAGGGTTGCTGTTGCGCAAAGCCTCAGTCCACAAGTGGGTGTACTCATGCAGAGGAGTCTCAGGCTTCATCTTCTTGGTGTCAAGATAAATCTTGCCATCTACTGTGAATCCATAGACCTCGCCGTTGGCTGAACGGAAGTATCGTGGCGAAGAAGTATCTTCCCCAGTTCGTTCATCCATTCCCAGATTTCCATTGTTTGCTTCGCCCTCAGTTTCACCAGAGTGAACTCTATTGTCTCTTCCAGCTCCTCCTCTGAGAAAAGCGTCAAGCAAATCGCTATCTGATCGGTTGGTACGTCCAACCTCTTGCAGATTGCTGTAAATATCTTCTGTCTCGGTGTTAAATCCATAATCCTTTATTGCTTCCTTGAATTTATCGAAGTTCTCTCTCGATGCTGTGAATGCCTTTAAGAGATTGATGCTTCTATCTTCTTTAGATACAGTATAAAGGTACCAAGTGCCATTGTGCGCAGAGAAGAAAGTGCCCGTCCCATCTTCTGGAACATTTTCCAACATTCTTGTGATGTAATCGGAATGATACTGAGAAATCTCACTAGCCAACTCGTCAGGATTCATTTGATTCTCCTTTGGTAATTTATCCATGCCAAGGACTTCACCGCCTGCCCAACGGCTGCCACGCTGCTCCTTGACCGTGTTGTCAACTTGCAATCCTAGCTTGATGGCATCGGCGATTTGCTCGTTCTTATTCATTCCCTTCTCTGGTGCTCCTATCTTAACGCCAAGCTTTTCAAGCTCAACCTTCTGTCTTGGAGTAACCACGTTCTCAGGAATCTCTACATCATGGTCACCGATAAATTCCTTAATCTTCGCAGCAACCTCTGCGTCAGGCACTACCCTTACAGGCTTGCACCAACGAGATAGCATTACCTTTCTGCCCTCATGTCCTTGCGCAATAAGCTGCTTGGTAACAACGCCGCTAGTCCAAGGGGTCATGCCCACACTATTCTTTGCGTGTTCTGCTCGGTAACCGCTATTCAGCTCGCTTGCAGGAACCTCACATTCCACAACCACGATGTTAGGACGAATCCAAGCCGATTTAAATTGGTCGTTCAATGGAGAGTAGGAGAGGTGCCAGTATGGATTGTAAGCAGCAGGTACATCGGTCAGCTTCTTTCCGTCAGCACCCTTTCCCTTCTGTAGCTTAAAATACCAAGTTGGCTCTCCGTCATCACCTGTAACAAGCTCCTTTCCGGTCTTCGAATCTCTCCAAACACCATCTTCTCCCTTAACAGCTCTATCTTTAGATATGGTCGTAGGAGAACCCTTAATCTTATAGACGGTATTCTTCGAGTCTGGCATTTCGTCAGACTGAATCCATTTGCCAAGTTCGTTAGCCTCAACAAGTTTTCCGTCAGCGTAAGCAGCCATTGGTGGATATAGCTTTCCATCAATCACCTGCATCGCACGGTAAACCTTAATCTTAGGCTCTTTCTCCAGTTGGGCGATTAAGTCCTTGTCGGTTACTCGGCTATATTTCACATTGGAATCTGTAGCCTCAGCATCCTCCAGGGTGCTCTGCCCCACCTTTTCATCCGTCACCACCTCGATACCTGTCTGCTTAGTAATCTCGGTAGCGATGCGCTTCAATGCTTTCTTAACCTTTATTTCTGGTTCTGTTTCAGCATTCCCATTTCCTTCTGTGCCAGCTGCTCCTCCTGCTTCTTTTGCAGGTTCTTCATTGCCTGAAGCATCATTGCTTCTTTCAGTTTCTGATTCTTTTCCATATAGCTTGATGTTATTGTTCTTGATAGCCTTGCTAGCGTTGAGGAACTCCTCCACAACCTGCTCAGGCGTTAACTTATCATAGAATCCCAAGGTGCCCTCGTTCGTGTTGTAGTTCTTGGCGATGTTGTTGTACTCGCTCATCAACTCTCTGAAAGTCGTAGGTTTATCCTCCAGAGCCTGAGCCATAGCCTGTGCAATCATCGGGAATCTATCCCTAGCGTTCTCCTCGAAGGCACTGCTCTGTTTCAACAAGTCCTCCACGCTCATCTTGCTACGTCTAGCCTCGTAGAGCAACTGCACCGCTTGGTCTAGCTCGTCACGCAAAGAGTAATCGCCGAGCTTCAAGTTATCCATAATGGCACGAATACCATTGATGGCAGCGTTCTTGATCTTGCTATCCACTCCAAGCATACGGATGGTCTCTGGCTTGAACACAGAGCCAAGCAAGAGATTCTTCACATACTCCTTGCCCTGCGCCGACAGTCTATCTGGACCATCCATAAAGCCAGCCACCTCGTTCTGTCCGATGACACCTTTACTTACTAACGTCTTCACCAAGTCATTTATTGCCTTGGAATTGTTAAAGAAAGCATCAAGAGAGCCATTTCCCTCAATATCGGCAACGATGGCACCCACCTCTTCGCTCGTCAAGGTCTTAGCCTTAGCCACAGCTTGCTCGGTGTTGCTCTGGGTCTTCTTCTCGTTTCTGTTGAACATGGAGAAGGTAGCCGTATCATAAGGTAATCTTTCATCAGTTACCATCACAAGACGTGGATGCTCGATTCCACTCTGCTCAATCTGCTCCTTGGTGAAGCCATAGTTCTGAGCATTGTCCATCAAGTCTTCGATGTATTCCGCATCCGTACCGTTCTTTGCAGCCTTCTGTCCTGCCATGGTTCTTCCGTTGCCATCGTAAACGATGCCCTCGTCAGATACCGTTGGAACCTGAGTAATCGCCTGTCCGCTGTACTTCTGAGCCATCTGGTCGGTGGTCTGCTGAGCTGCCTTGTCGTGCTCATAGTCTCGGTCATTGATAGTTCTTCCCTCTGCATCCACAGGGAAGCCCTCTGACTTCTTATAGTCATTCATTGCATCGTGCGAAGGAGTCAAGCTTTCTGCAGGAACAATCTCATAGTGTCCGCTAATCTTATCGCCGTTTGGCAGACGCTTGCTTACGTGGTTGCCTTGCAATCTCGGCGCATTCTGGAACTTCTTGGCTACCTCGCTGCTAGCCTCGTTAGCACCCTCCACCTTTTCATCGGTAGGTTTGCCAACGGTCTCCGCCACAGCCTTGGCAGTCATCGCCTTCTTGATGTTCTGCGCCTGTTCAAGCTGTTTCTTTGCAGCTTCCACGGTCTGAGCCTTCACTTGCTCCTGTTCCAAGATGTCGTTAGGCTCGGCGGTGTAGTCCACTTTCATCTTCTCGGCATCCTTCAAAGCCTTCTCGGCTTTCTTAATCTGCCCATCAACCACCTTCTCGGCGTTCTCTCCGAAGTCCTGCGAAAGAATCTCAGCCGCCTGTTCTGGCTTCATCGCTCCATAGTCGGGCGTAGGTCTTCCCTTGCTGTCCTTGGTCATAGGCACATCGGTGCCATCTGCAAACTTTCTGGTCTGCTGAGGCTGCTCTTGTGGTGCTAAGCCCTCTTTTGTGGTATTATTTTTCGCCGTTATGGTACTAGCTTCTGGCGAAGTGGTATCAACTTGTGGTGCTTTCTCGCTTCCGTTTGATTCCGAATTTTGATTCTGATTGATTCCGATTGATTCCGATTGATTCTGATTTTCAGACTTTCCTGCATCCTGCATCGCCTGTTCCTGAGCAGCCTCATTGTAAGGCTGAGAGTTTATCATCTGCAATCGCTGACGATACTCGTTGGCGAAATCCTCAGGCTTCTGAGTCTGCATGAATGTCACATCATCCGTCTTCAAGTACACCATTTCCTTGGTGTTAGGGTCGAAGCAGATAAGCAAGTCGCCCACATCTTCCTTCGCACGACCAGTGGTAGGGTCGAAAGCCACATCGCCAGAGCCAACAATCAAGACTCTGCCATCGCTGTCCTGCACATAAACCACCTGTTCGCCGTTCATCTTCTGACCGTTCAACTCACCCTTGTAGCTCCAATCCTGCACGACACCGCTCACCACTTCCTCAATCTTCTGCTTGGTAGCCTCCTGCATACCCAGCACTCTAGCGTTCGCATTGATATAATGGGCAAATGGTTCCAGCTCCTCCTGTGTCAGTCCGTTCTCAATCATCCACTGGTAAATCTGAGGATTAGTCAATCCCTGCTTCTTCAACTCCTCGAAGTGCTGCCCGAACACATCGTTGTCTCTCATCAGCACGTCCATTTCAGCCTCAGCCTGTCTCAGTCCATTCAGCTCCTGCTTCACCGCCTCGCCGTTAGGCAGCTCGGTGCCAAGGTTGTTGTCGGATGCCACGTCCTTTCCGTTCAAGTTGCTCTGCTCTGCGTGAACCTTGTTAGGAGGAAAAGCCGTAAATTCCATTATCTGGCGAAGATGAATGCAAGCCTCCTGCTCCCTGTCTGTTCTGCGCATGGCAGACTTATTGAAAGCCTTTACAAGGTCAGCGGTTTCCATACCATATTGCTTGGCTACCGAGTCGAATATCTTCAACACGTTGCCTTTCTCCATGGCATAGTTAGTAAACTCACGTTCTACGGCAGATCCTTTAGTACCCAATCCGTCAACAAAGGCACGAATATCAGCGTTACTAACGGCATTCTTGATTCCCTGCATATAGAAATCATTCTGCATGTCATAGTTATTCTTGTCTATATTAGTAACAGCGGAAATAGCATTCCAGAGTCTAGCTTGCTCCTTGTAAGCTTTCATTGTATACAGAGCTTTATCCTTCTCATCGGCATCCGTGTATTCTCGCTTTGAAAGCAACTCGCCATATTTCGAATATTCATTGATGTATTTGCGTGTACCTCGGTTCAGATTATCTTTCATAACTACCTCATTGGTGAACAACACATAGTCCATCAATGGGCGAGAGGAAGGCATAACGCCCATCACCATAGCTGAGAACTTAGCCTTGGCATCCCAAGACACGTTAGGGTCGGCGATAATCTTATCATAGACAGTCTCGACAACCTTCATGTCTCTCTCAACATCGCCAAATGAAGTTGGCTCGCCGATGAAAGGCTTCTCCAAAATACCACCAGTTGTTTTCAGCTCCGTTTTTGCTTTCATGGCAGCATCGAACACGTTCCCAAACAGCCCCGGGTTAGCAGCGTTGGTCTCATCGATGGAGTTCATAATCTGCTGCTTCTCTCCCTCGGTCATCATGTATTGCGAAACCTTAGCCTTGTCGGAAGTCAGGAACTCGTTAAACTTCACCATGGTGGAGTTCCACCAGTTTAGAGGCTTTCCGTTCTTATCATATCGCTTGCCCTTCAAGCCTTCTGCCAAATGAGTTAATCTGAATCCAATGGCAGTTGGAAGGCTCTCCAATGTGCCATCAAACAGACTGAACTCCTGATTACGTCCCTCAATCTTGCCAGAAACATAGCCACCGAGGTACATACCCATACCTTCCATGTAGGTCTTGGCTGCTTCCATTCCTATCTTGGCAGAGCCATACTTAAACCAATCCTTGGTCAAAGGAGTGGTCTTCACGCTTTTCAGTCCGATGCTTCGCCCAAATTGTCCAAGAGGAACACCAGCCAAGCTCATGGTAGCAAAACTACCTGCCTCAGATGCACCGCTCGCCAACATAGCTTTCAAGGTTCCACCTAGTGATGTATCTTCTCCAGTTGAGAAGTTTTGTATAGCTCCGCTTGTCGCACCGAACGTGAAGCCAGTTACGCCTCCGCTAGTCACAGCCTGTACACCAGACAATCCAAGTCTCTGCGCCAAGTTGCCGTTAGCCATCAACGCACCAATCTTAGTACTGTTGCCAATAAGCTTTCCTGATACAGCACCGCCCAACTTTGCCGATGCCCCAAATATTGGGTCTGCCACCATGCCAGCTACGTCAGCCGCCACATTTTCTACGGTTCCACCCTTATAGTATGGATTCTTGCCCTCAGCTGTAGCAGCCGAAGCCTGTTCGCTCAAAATTCTCTGCCCACGAGTCTGTGTAGCCAGTCTGAGAGCTTTGCCAATCGTGTTGGAGTCGATGAATCTGTTGGCGATGTTGTCGAGCATATTCTTCGGTAGAGCCTTCTGATACTCCGATTGCTGCAAGCTAGTAGCCAATCTGTCCTTCAAATGTGGAATAATAGACTCCATGTAAGCCTCTGGAGTAACGCCAAGTCTTGTAGCCTCGTTCTCCACCTTCGCCACAAAGTTAGGGTCTTGGAACATCTTCAAAAATCCATTCCTAGCGTTGTCGGTCAAGTGCTTCGCCATCAAGTCAGGATCGACCTCCTTGTTGTAAGCCATACCCTTAACCATCAAGCCCATTCCTCCAGCTCCAGCTGACAAAGGAACGTTGTTTGCAGCGTCCAATCCTCTCTGTGCAGCTGCATTTTGCTCACTGAGCACGGCGTTATTGATGTAATCGCCCAAGTTGGCATCCACGAACTTGCTAGCCGAGTCGCTCATTTCCTGCTCAATCTCGCCCATAGGCTTCATTACGCCCACGGTTCCGTTGTCAATCATCGGCTGACTCTGACGGCGATACTCATCACTAGCGATATGGTCGGCAGCGCTCTTCGCCGCTTGCTTTCTCACCCTCTGGTTCTGCTCATATACCTGCTGCACACCCTTTGGAGATGAGTAATTTACAGGATAGTCCGCTCCATTCTTCGCATTGTCCACCTCATAGAGCGACTGAACAAAAGGAGAAGCGTTCTTTGGCGCACCCACAGGAGCCTTGCCACGCTGGCTTTGCGGTCTGTGAAGGTAATCCACAGGCTGTTGATGCTGTTGTTTTCTATACCCCTGAGAAATCGCCATCTGCGCCGCCGTCTGAGGTCTGCTTGCCTGTTGCTGAGGCTGTGAAGTCGCAACCCTTGGCTGAGGATTGGTAGCGTGAAGTCCCAATCTCTGCGCAAACTCCTCGTAAGATTTACTAGACACCGCACCATCGGCATGGAGCGCATCGTAAAGCTTCTTGCGGTTCAGATAGCCATGCTTGCCACTGGCATACACAAAGTTTCTGAAATTCGCTCTGCTTCCCGACACCGCACCGTCTGCTTTCAGTGCATTATATAACTGGTCAAATTTATCTCCACTCATATATTATCTTAATGTTTATTGTTCTACAATCCAAGTGCTTTCGTGTTCTTGTAACCATTTTTGCTCTTGCCACCAGAGACACCACCGCCTACAGGCTTTCCGCTAGTAGTTTTCTTTGGTGCCGACTTCGGTTGAGCCTTTGTCGTACTAACAGTGCTGGTCTCGCCATACATATAATGGTTCTTCAACATAGAACGGAAGGCATCGCCCTTCTTGCCTGGCGTATTGGCAGCATAAGCAATCCAATAGTTCTGCAAGTCGTTGGCAAGTTGTGTATTACCCATACTTTGGTACATTTTGTAGGCATCGAGATTCTTCTTGTTGATATATCCGTTCTGGATAAGATGTTGTGTAATCTGTTTCTTCTCGATGCTGTTCAAGTCCTTCTTTCGGTTCAAATGCCCAGAAGGAGAAGAAAGATTGGTGAGAGAGCCACCCTTACCGCCTCCACCACCGCTGCCACCAGTGGCAATAGAGTGGGCGAGCCTTGCCCTAGCGATTTCGTTTCGTTCCTGAGCCAGAGCGATACGAGCCGCACTTTGCCCCTCGGAAACCTCATTATGTCGCTTGGTCTCGTCAAACTTCTTACCTGCCAAATCGTGGTTGAACTTGTCGTTGTCGAGTTGTCTCTGCAATCCTGCCTCCTTGTATCTCTGATTGAAGTCATCGCTCTTCGCTGCACGGTCGGCTGCTTGCTGCTTCAAGTTGAGGTTAAGTTGCTTATACGCCCTGTCAGCCTCAGCCGCCCTTTCCTTCAAGCTAAGGTTAGCCATCTTGTAAGCCGCACTGGCATCCGCCGCAGCTTTCTGCGCTCTCTGCGCCTTTCTGTTCTGGTACCCCTGTTCAAGCATACTAGTAGGGTCGTTGAACTGTTGCAGAGGCGCACCCTTGGCAGTGTTCACGATATTGCCCATGTGACGGATGGCATCGGCTAAGGTAGCCACCATCTCCATGTTTCTAGTCCGTCTTGCATCATACTCGTCATCGGTCTCACCCTCACGCTTCCCCAGTCTCTTCTTAGGTATCAATCCCTTCAACCATCCGAAGAAACCGCCGTCCCTCTGGTTTGGGTCAGCCTGAAACTGAGCCGTCTGCGAACCATCATCCTTCAATCCACTGCCATTCAATGCAGCCGAAAGCGAATCATACTGGCTAGGGGCGTAAGGACCGCCCTTGTAACCCACATCGCTGTACTGCTCATTCGGGTTCCACTGTGCTCCCTGACCGTTCTCTGGTCGCATCCCCTCGAAGTTAGTCTGAGGTTGCTGGGTAGTCTCAGCCGCATCCTTCATGTAAGGAGTTGCGACTGGTCCAATCGTAGGATTGGCATTCCCATAACCATTCTGAGGTTCGAACTGCTGAGGCTGTTGCATCTGGGTGAAGTCGGTAGGCTGTGCCGCTCCCGTCTGTACAGGTTGAGCATCATACTTTCCTACCGCTTGGTTCCCTCCTCCGAAGAAGTTCATGTTTGGCGCAACAATACCCACGGCAGGAGTGCCACCATTGGGAGAACCAGACATAGCCTGCTGACCTCCACCCATCACATTGTCGAAGTCTGGGTATTTCGTTCTCAGCAAGTCCTTCACCTTCTCTGGGTACCCACTGATGGTAATGGGCGCATTCTGCCTAGGCTGCTGAGTGTTGTTGTTATTCTTTGGTGTTGGCATAGCTTACAACTCTGAATTAATAATATCGGTCATATCCTTAAAGATATTTCGAAGCAAAGTCGGGTCTGCATCCTTTGGAATGACAATAACACTAGAAGTATAAGATTCTCCCTTCCCAAGGTCTGCACTAACCACCATACGGTCTGGGATTCCATTACCTTTACGCATCTCAGAAATAGGAGAAAATGGTGGCGTTGTTATTTTGCGGACAACCTCCTCTTGAATCTTCATCAACTCCTCCTTAGAGATATAATCGCCTGTGTTGATTGACTTCTTAGGCTCACCACAAGGTTCCTCTGGTGCAGTTCTCATATACTCTTGACGGCTAGCGATTTCGTCAATCTCCTTTATAGTCTCTCTATTGCAAGTTGTATGGAATCCATACTTCTGATAGTTCTTGCAGCGTTCAATCATTGCTTTGTCGAAACTACCGTCATTACAGGCTATAACATACAAACGAGCCAACTCCTTGATTAAATTATTAGCATCCACGCCATAGTCGCAGTACTCCTTAGAAGCGTTGCGTACCCAACCAATCATCTTCTTAGTCTCAGCCAGCTCCTTGCCCAAGTCCTCAATCTCCTTCAAGTACTTCTGGCAGGTGGAAGTAAGATTCTCCTCACGAACCTTTGAAAGGCGAAGCTCCTCTGATACGTCAGACAAAACAGCATCCTTGTCACGAATAATCTTTCTTAGCTTGCTAATCTTCTTGCTCTGCTTCACGATGATCTTGTTGCGAGAAGCGGAAAGCTCGTCCAAGTGCTCAATCTTCTTAGCCTGCTCGTCCAACAAAGCATCGTTGAACAGCTTGGCAGACTCTTCAAGGGCAGGATTCTCGTCTGTGTTATTATTGTCTGCCCACTTTAAATGCACTCCTTCTGTTGCACTCAACGGAATGCCACCTTCGCCTTTTATGCCTGACGAGTCTCCTCTAGGAGCTGTAGTATTCTTCTCAAACTCCCTCTTCAAGCGTTCCTTGCGCTTGTGAAAAAGGCGAGACTCCATTATCACATTATATTTGTTTTTAACAAGAACGTGCATAGCCTCTACAATTTCAGGACTTTCATATCTATCAAAAGTCTTAGAAAAGACAGTAAGAGGGCGTGATGTTTTACGAAATCCAAAACCTTCCTTCTTCAATAGCTTCTTTGCTTCTTCTAATGTCATAATCTATTCTATTTAAACGTTTAAACTTATTAACACTTCTCGATTTTTAAGGGGGTGGGGAAAATCGGAAAACCCATTCTGGAAAAGAGGGGGGTGGGGGTGGAGGACATTTTTATTTATGTATTTATCTACTATAATTTGCAACGGTGGTCAAAGGGGGTGGGGGTCTTGGGGTCGATGTTTACACCTGTCTTCCTGTCCTCCTTGCCTCGGTCGCTCGTCCGTCCACCTTCTACCTATCTCCTACACTCCAACATGGGGCACGACTGGCTTCTTCTTGTTGAGCACTCCCACCGCATCATCTAGCAAGGTGTGTCCGCTAGTGGTGGAAGGATTCAATAATCCGTTCGGGTTGGTTCTCTGTGATAGTCCCTCAGCCACTTGTGTTACATTTTTGTTATCAAGTGTAGGTGTTGGATTGGTTAAACCGCTCTTATTCAGTCCTTTACCTCCTTCTAGTTCTGACCCCAATTGGTTCACACCAGCCGACATCAAGGCGTTCGACATATTTTGAGCCGCATCGGAAGTGGCTTGTGCCTTGCCTTGCTCAATCTGTTGTCTCTCTCTGCTCAACTGCATTTGGTTCTGTTGATGAGCATCGCTAACTTGTTGCTTGCGTGCAGTGTCTTGGGCTGCAACGTTGGCAATCGTGTCTCCCATCGCCTTGTTTGCGCTCTCCTTAGCCATCGCCACGGAAGCGGCAGTGCCACCACCAACAGCCGCAGCCCCATCAGCCTTGCGAACGTAATTATCCTGCACCTCTTGGGCACGTCTCATAAGATTCTGCCCCGCCTTGGTGTCTAGGTAGTCCGTGTTGTACTCCTTATCATACCAAGCCTTCTCGGCATTCGTTCTGTAAGTGTTCTCCGCTTGTGCCTTTCTCGCTGCCTTCTTCGCCTTGTTTGCACCAAAGAGGGAGGAAGCTACAGAGCCAGCCAACATCGCAGCAGTGGCAATCCACTCCTTTTTGTCCGCCATCACTGGGGAAGCGGTCAAGTTCTTCGGGATTCTAAGTAATATTTCTGTCATAATAGCTATTATTTGATGATTTCGAGGGCAAATATATAATATTTGGGGGTGCGTTTTGCCCTATGCACGATGAGGGTATTTTGTCCAAAAAACCTCACAAATCTGTTAGTCGGGGCGATTTTACCTCCAACCGATTGTCCCGAACGAGCCTATTTTAAGCCAATTTGTAAAGATAAAGTACCTTTGTAAAGAAAATACAAGTGCTTAGTTATTAGATGTTTAGTCTCAATCACTCCCGAGGAGAGATAAAAACGACTTGTAAAGATAAATGATAATTTGTTCTTTTGTGCTCATTTACCTCGATTTCGGCTAGTTGCATTAAATAGGTACGCACGTACGCATAAGGAAGTCGTTAAGAAGATTTAACCTTGTGTTCCTCCCATTCTTGGGCTTGTTGCACTCGAAGTCAAGTCATTTTCAGCGATTTTTGCGATTTTCGCCCGATTCCCGAGATTTCTCCCAAATTCGAGAGTTTTGAGCCAGTTTAAGCCCATTTTTAGCCCATCTAGAGCCAATTTCAGCCGTTTTCGGGGCTTTTCTCTGTTTTGTGCAGGATTTATCACCAATCTAGAAACAATGGTCTAGAGAGGATATTTCGAGGGATATCGAAGCATAATGTGCTCTTCTTGGATAAGTCCGATACAAGTCCGATGTAACTCCGATGGAAGTCCGATGAAATGTATCTTGGAGTATATGGAGGTATATTCAGGGGAGAGAGGGAAGAGAACCTTGGGGAGATAAGGGGGCAGCGCCCCCAGCGGCTGGCGCCGCTCCCCACGCCCGAGGGGGCTTGCGCCCTTACTCCTTGGTGATAGTCCTCAACTCATCCACTTGTTTAAAGAACTCGTCCAGAGTGTCGGCAGTGTAGTGGATGCCCTTGTACCTTATGAACGATGCAAACTCCTTGGAGTTGTCAACCAGCCTTAAAGGCTCTTCACCTAAGAGAGTGGAAACCTTAATGTTTAGTACTTTGGCGATACGATAAACCATATCAAGAGAGGGAGTAGTCTTGTTTGTGACAATATAGCTAATTGTCACTGGTGTAACTCCCAATCTTTCGGCTAACTCCTTTGAAGTAATACCTTTTTCTTTGATAATTTCTTTGAGATTTAATCTTATCTCGCTATTTTGTTTGAATGCCATATAATATTGCCTTAATAATTAGGCTGCAAAGATACGAAAAATAAACTGATATTTTACTTAATATCTGTAAAATTAAGGCGATATTTTATTAATAAGAGTTAAAAATAAGGCTAATCTTGAATTTAGGTGCAAAATTATTTGGAGATAATAAAATATTGCCTTATCTTTGCACTCGAAATCAAGTTACAACGAGATTTCAAAGAGGAACGATGGCACGTTAGCACTTCACGTTTAACTACCTCTATAAAGTAACAGATTAGTCGGGAAAAGGCAGAGAGATAGAACTCTTCAAACATCAAAGGAAAATGCAACCCAGTTAGCGCAGAACTGCAAAAGGCGCAAAGACAAAGAAGTCTCAAACACTCTTCTAGGACGGAAGCAAACACCCAGTCGTGTTAGACTGGTTAAATATCGAAACACGTTGACCCACGAACGTTAAGAGAGGGAGCTAGGCTGCATATAGCTTGCAGACGTTGGGCGGAAACGTACACCTCCACTTTTATTAGGTAACGGAAGTTTAATTATTAAAGCAACAACAGAATGAAGAAGTATTTAGTTATCAAGCAGTACAATGTAACAAAGAGTACTGATGTGTCGGGACAATTCGATAACAAGGAGGATGCAGACAATTTTGCAAAGCTATCTTTCACCGCACAAGGTGAGAAAAGAATAGCTACATTTTGGGTATATGAAATGAGTGAGTAACACCCTCGGGAGATAAGGGGGCAAGCCCCCAGGGCTTCGCCCTCCCCCGAGCCTAACGGACACAAGACAATGATAAACGAATATTGCAGCGATTGCGAGTACAGAGTTTATCACTACTCGCCAATATCGCAAGATTACGACTATTATACTTGCAAGTTGGGTAGATGCCCTAGCAAGTGCAATCAAGGAGTTTATAACTATTAATATAGGAGGTTAAGATATGAAAGTATATGTATTAGCAGCAGAATGGGTTCACGGTGGGGACACCGTTGAGGGTGATGTAATTGACGTATTCTCTAAAGAGGATGATGCGGTTGTAGCTATGCGCAAAGCAGCAGAAAATCACGTTAAGTGTTTAAAAGATACGCTTGGTTGGAATACCGAGATAAAACAGACTGCAAACACAAATATCACGATTTACGCTGAGGATGGTGCAGCCTACGATGAGTTTACAATTTACGAAAAAGAAGTAAAATAGGAGGTAAGACTATGTTAAAGTACAGAGAGACAATGATAGATGTTACCGAGCAGGACATCAATTATTTGAACGCATCAGTTAAGGAGATAAACGAGCACGTCGGCTATGAGTTTATTTCGATAGAGAGTGATCCCGATGGGGAAGATGAAAGCGTCATCATCTATGAGGACGGACTGGAGACTTGGAGCGGCTACTCTTTTGAGAGCACGGAAATGTACCTAAAGGGAATTAAGCTAGGCTTCAAGTTAGACACTAGAAAAGGAAAGAGTTACGATGATATGAAGAAACTCTATGATGAGAACGATGAGAGTACAACACTCGGAGTTGTCTTCTACTATTGGTGGAAATGTGGTAATATGAACGCAAAGAACATCAAGGCAGCTTTTGATGAGGGCGATGAGCAATGCAAGGAGTATATACTTCAAGACCTCAACGACATCACAGACAAGGAGGAGTTTTACAAGATTGTCAGAATCTTGACACTCGGGCACAAGTAACACAAGGAGCGGTCAGCGAATAGAGGAGCACATCACGTTCAAGCCGTGAGACCGCACAAGTAATAACAATTTAAAAGAAAGGATATGATATGCTAGATATAACACCTTATGTGGTTGGAGCCGTTATTGGATTCATATTCAGAATGGCAATAGAGAAAGGCAAACATTTGCCCGATGAGTAATAAACCAGTGGGGAGATAAGGGGGCAGCGCCCCCTCGGGGCTTCGCCCCTCCCCACGCAAACAATACGAGACAATGGAGAAAGTAACAATGGAATTGACAGGTAAGGAGTTTGACGTACTATCCGAACTTCTTGCAGCGGTAACGACAAATAGTTATCGCAAGGCAGTAGGAGACAAGATAGTTATTGAAGCCAGTATTAGCTTTAGCAAGGAAACCGACAAGGTATTAAAGAGACTAGACAAGAAGATTAATTAATAAGTCTATGGGATATATTAAGCAGACCATCAAGCGAGGAACTTTTGTTTCTCTTGATGTAACGGACTACTTCGGAGACCACAAGCCATATCAGCTAGGGGTAAAGACCAGAAGCGGAGACGTTTACAAGACGATAGCTTGTTACGAGACACAAGACGAAGCCGAGCAAGCCTACGAGACATTATCACAGACAATTAAAAACATCATCAGATATGAGAAGAAGCATTAAGAGATATTTGGTAGTGGCAACGATAGTTGCCCTACCTTTGGTAGCCATCACTTCTTATGCGCACGCACACACACGTGAGACGGAGCGCAAGGAGTTAGTTGATTTCATCCGGTACTGCAAGACTTGTGAGAATCTTCGCCAAGTGAACCCAGCCAAGGACTTCACCAAGGCAAGTTTCCACGAATTGAAGAGCGCAGCACGTTTCTATGTGGAGCAATACGACTTCGCAGACTGCACAGATTACGAGAATCAATCAGAGATAGATAACATCATTAAGTAACATTTAAAACGATAGGAGAATAAGATATGAAGACAATAACAATAGGAAATTTTGTAGGTTTCGAGGTAACAACCATACAAGAGGTAGTAAAGGCGCAAGCTTGTGGACTGGTTATCACAGACAAGGACGGAGGTGATTACTATTACGAGTTTGAGGACAAGGACGAGAACGGAGATGTGTTCGATAGAGAACCAACCGACAAGGAGGTGTTTGACAGAATCGCCCAAGACATAGCACACGGAAACACTTTGGTTGCAGGTTTTTGGCTAGACACAGACAAAGTACAAGTTGTACCAAGAGCAGCTATTACCTTGCAGACCGACTTCTATATCGGACAAAAGGTGTATGCAATGCGAAATAACAAGATTATAGAAGGTGCGATTGTTCACTTGACTTTGACACGCTCAGCGGACAATAACAAATTCTTCGCTGATTACAAGTCTCGCAGTTTGGGTGAAAACGTTTTCCATATTGTAGCCAGTGGCATCAACCCTAATTTCACGAACTATTATGGTTTTGATAATAAAGGAATACTAGAGGACAAGCTAAAGCGAGCACTAAACGACAACCGAGTGTTGTTGGAAGTAGAGAATCAGTATATCGCTTATGGCTTTGATGAAATCTTCGCCACCAAGGATGAACTTGTTAAACATTTGATGGAGGGCTAAGTTATGGTAATACTGGAGAAATGTTTCAAGGGAGCGACCATCGCAGACCACTTGAACCGCAGATATTTGGTCAAGGAGACGTTTGTGAAGCAAAGAGAGCCGCACAGAGTGAATTACTTGCTGAATGGCAAGAACGTCCCGAAGAGCAAGGTTTTGCAACCAATTAGATAGAAATAATTGTTGTTGCTTAATATAGGGCTAGTGGAATCGCAAGACAGCCACCGAGCCAGTGGCAGAGACTGGCAGCCCACCAAGATAAGAATAAGTTGAACATTTAAAAGAAAGGATTTACACAATGAAAAAGTACTTAGTGACAATCACGGAGACCATTTCACTCGAAGTAAGTGTTGATGCAAAGAGTGAAGAGGATGCAGAGAACATCGCAAGACAAAAGTTTGACTCGGGCTATTACGAGATAGCTTTGGACGGTAGTCTTGATAGTGTATCATTTGAAGTAGAGGAGGACGTATGAGTGAAGTAATGCACGACATCTACAGCGATGCCTATTACGCTGCAATGAATAGCGGCGCAAGTGAGAGTGACGCAAGAGCATACGCAGAGCAGTATTGCGAAGACTTGCAGAGCCAGTTGATATTTTATTAATCAAGCATAGGAGATAAAGCAACAATGAGAACAATGAAAGTATTTGTGTTGACAAAGCAAGGTCGAGACAACCAAGACCAAGACACGTTCGAGGTTGTGGGAGTGTATTCCACCAAGACCGCAGCCAAGGAGAAGATGGCAGAGGAGAAAGAGAGCATCAAAGCTTTCTATGCCGACGAGTACGAGGGCGAGGACGTTGAGGAGTACGGAGAGAACAATATCGAGAACTGGGGAATCCAAGTAACCGACTTCCCAGTGTTCGAGGAGTTGTTGATTACAGAAAAGGAGGTGGATAATGAGTAGAAGAATAGTTAATTACGATTTTAGCGAGGACGATAAGTTTCTTATCGTTTCTCGCTTGTTAGGAGAGCATTTTTCCAAGTGTGAATGTGACGAGGATGGGCGATATTGTGGATACGTAGGCGATAATCTTTGCGAAATCAAGTTCTTCGCATCATGTATTGCAGCCGTATTTGTACGTGAGAAAGGCAAGCACATCCGAAGAAAGGAGTGGGTGAACATTCTTTTCAGGAAGCTATTCCAAGATGATAGTTTGGATTTTGAGAAGTGCGACAAGAAAGACTTCAATCGCTATGCTTATGCCGAGGTTAATTATGACAACCAATCAGTAGATTTTATATTCAGATATAAACCAATGGAGGGTGCAGTATGAAGAAGCAGGAGTTTACATTTGTGTTCCCGATGAGCGGAGACACAACGACAAAGAAGTTGAATCCTTTGGCAATAAAGGAGACCGCAATCCGCTACCTAAAGGGACAGAGCGAGATAAGGGGTGATGTTTGCATCATCAAGAACACCCACAAGGAAGTCGTGGCGATGGCTTATCTCAACGAGGATATGTCGGTTTCTTTCTTCACTGAGGACGAGAGCGTTAACGATATTGTTTCACTGACTGAGGAGGAAGGAGGCGATAAATGAGCAAGCAGGAGTGGTTTGTGCTGATAATCTTCTTCATCAGCATTATTGTTGGAATATTGAGTTAAAAGGTAATGGGGAGTGTAACTGACTCCCCACAATTTTCTGAAAGCTATGAGAGCGAGAATCGTAGTATATGATGATTTGTGCATCTTGGACGAGACGGAAATGTTGAGCGACAAGAAAGAGCAGATAAAGGCAGTAGCCGAAAATGTGCTACAGACAACACCCGATGCCCAGTATGCCGAGGTGTACAATGGTAAGAAGCTTATCTTCCGCCTTAACCTTACGAGAAAAGGCAAGGTGGTGCAAGCGAAGAACCTGCACCCAGGGTGGGGAGGTTACAGAGAGGGAGCCGGATGGAAAGGCAAGGGCAAGGAAGCCCTAGTGAACAGAGTGGTAATCCACGTTAACGAGGAAATGTATGATTTCCTAGACGCTATGGGCAACAAGAGACCCGAGTGGATAAGACAAGCCATAAGGGAGAAACGAGATCGAGACAAAAACAAGGAATAAGAAAAAGGAGGGCACTAGGCTCTCCTTTTTTATTCAAAATGAAACTTTGACGGTATAAGGTATGTCTGGGATTTTCCCTCGAAAATACTGCTCCTTCTCTTTGAGTTCAGCAAGCATTTCTTCCTCATCCTTTCTGCGAGTCAGCCACGACGACATTCTCTCGTTGAGCATTCTCTTATGTTCAGCGGCACACTTATATGTGGCTTTGACCTTCCATTTTGTGCTTCTCCCTTGGATAGACCAAGAATGCACTTCTGTCATTTTGTATATACCATCTGCATTTATAGTACGTTGATTTATGCTATGTATTATACCATACTTTGCTGCCTTTTTCAATTTCCTAGGAATGCGCTGCTTATACATTTTGTATAGATTCATTATTCACCTCCTACTTCAATTCATTGTGTTCACTTTTCAGTAAATTCCATACATTGCACCACCAATCATTTGGGTTCCTCTTTAGATACTCCTCCAACTCGGGACAGTTCTCTTCATGTGTTAGATGAGTATGCCCCGAAGGTCTGAACTTATGCACACACAGGTAGTCATTGAATCTCCCACCATAGATGTCCGGCATCTTATCTTTCGCCTGATGCCAAACCTTGTTGAGGTCTATCAAGTCGGCACCATCAAGATACTTCACAGCTTTATCAATACCACCAAGTACACTATTCATATCAAAAGCACGATGGTTAACCCCTCTCTGAATAGCATCCTTTGCTTTCAGCAGAATATCCTTCAACTCGTTTGTTTTCATAATCGTTTATACATTAAAATGGTTTTACTCTATTCTTCCAAGCTTCTAGCGTGGTCGGGAATCTTGGCTTTACCTTGAAATAGTATCGGCAACGCTTTATTTTCCAATATGCGTTTTGGTATTTTATGCAAGGCTTACCAGTGTCAAAGCAACTTAAATTGCAGCGGCGCATCATAATGTACACATAGCAATTATCCGACCACGATTCTTTCTTGTAATGCTTTTCGTTTTTTCTGCTGCTCATAAGCATAACTTTTAAGCAGCCCCCTCCGAAGAGAGGGCAGTTAGTTTACTTGGTTGACTCTGTATAAGATACTGGCTCCCATACATCGTATGCAGTGATAAGCACTGGTGCGATGATCGTTTCGCTTAGCACAACAGAGAGCACCACATCTGGAACATTCAGCTTGTACTCAACACCCTCAACCTTGTTTTCCTTACTTGCCCATCCATAGGACTGAGCAGTAAACGAAGAACCATCTTTCTTGGTGAAAGTCTTCTCGTCTGAGCAAGAAGCGAACAAACTTGCAACAACTACTGCTGCCAACAAAATCTTTTTCATAACTCAAAGTATTAAAGTATTTATTGTTTCTTCTTTAGTCTCTCGTAAACCTCTAGAATCTCCTTATCGGATAGAGGTTCTTCGTCTAGTCTGTACTGGAAAAACTTGACCTTTGTGATAGCAGACACCGCATATTTCTGCGCAAGCTTTGCTATCCCATTGAGGGTGCCGGTCTTCTTGTAAATGTCAACGACATCACGGATATACTTGATGAATTGCTGCTGCTGATACTCTGCAACGCTCACTGGGACTTGTTTGGGGTGAGTAATAACAATCTTTTCCTCGCCACCTTGGCTAAGACAATCCTCGCCACGTTTCGAGATATTCAGACTATCGCAAAAATCATCAACTCTAGTGTATGCGCTACAGAGTGCGCCACGCAGGGAATCGAGCATATTCTTTAGCTTGATGTTTTCGTCAGCAAGATACTTCAACTTTGCAGCCTTTTCTTCAATGTACTCCTGTGTTTTCTTGCAATTTTCTTGTAGCTTTCTATACTTATCGTTCAAAGCTATATATCTTTTACGAAACTTATCGTCAGTACATTTCTCGGAATAGGTTGCAAGCATATTCTTATACAAGATTTCTTGCTGAGCCAACTTGCTCTTCAAGTCCTCGTTCTCTTTTTTGAGGAAATCACGTTCCGACTTGAGCTTGCCGTAGTTCTTCAAGACGATGTTAAGTTCTTCTTCCTTTGTTCTTTGTACCATAACTCAATGTCTTTTTGATTTTTCGAAATACTTTTGTTTGTCCTGCATAACTCTGATGATTGTATTCTGAATCTTTTCGATAACGAACTTCGGGGTTTCTGAATCACGGATAAATACAGGATGCACACTTATATGGTGCTTTTTGTAGAATAACGCATCATCCTCGCCTTGGAGCTTGATGTATATTCTAAAGCTAGGCAAAACTAAGTCACTATGACCTGCCTTCCCTTTATTTTTCGATTTCACATGCTTGATGCCGTTTTCATCAAGGAACTTCACTACTTTCTTAAGCTTCGTTTCATTCTTCATATACGTAAAATTTATAGTCTGCACTTTTTACAATCTAATTATACCAAGGCTAGGGATGGAGAGATTGAGTAGGTGTTAGCCATAATATTATACCCATAGTTACGAGTAGTAAATGTATAGCCTAGTCCTTCCATAAAGTTTACTTTAGGAAGATAAGTAGAGATAAAATGCTTTGTTTTCTTCAAAATTGTGCGTTTTACTGCAAATTTGACGATTTCGACCGCAGTTTTGATACTCACTCCAAGTTTCTTTGCAATGGTCTTGTATGACAGCCCCTTCTCAACATACTCAAATCCGTACCCGAACTTCCGTGCAGCATTACGTGCAGCCTTAACAACCTTGTAGTCGTGGCTGGCTCCGTGAGCATATCGAATAGTCCTTTGTGCGAAATCTTTTCTGCTTTGAATGACTGCAACCAAGATAGATTGCAGAGAATACTCAACACTCTTTAGAGTAGAATACTCCATCTTTCCTAACTTAACATTGCGCTTTGCGTGTTTTGACACAACGGAACGCAACACAAGGGTCTTTCCCACTATCGTGACAAGCCCATACTGAGACAACACATGCATGCGTTTCTTAATCGTGCGTGCGTGTGCGCCTAGTAAATTAACCAACTTGTTTATGCTATAATCTTTGAGAACGTTAGAACCTATTCTCTTGCGAATAAGCAAGAACATAGCTAAAGCTTTCAGCAACTCCTTGTTGCCGAACATTTCTAAAGCCAGTCTTAATCTTAGATTCTTGTTCATCTTGAAAAGAAAACGGGGAAAGAAAAAACCGCTCCACCGATTTAATCAATCCCCTATATTTTGATACCTATTGAATGCAGGTATAAATATCTAATGCTCAATCAACTCAAAGTGGAGTTTGTCATTGACGAGTGCAAAAGTACACAAACTTAGACAAATATCCAAATCTTTATACACTCGTTAACAATCTAGATTTTGTCTAAATATCAAAGAAAATTACCAAAAAATTTGTGTTATAAAAAAGTTATCATTATCTTTGCAGTAGTAAAACAAGTGGCTGAATGTTAGATTGTTAGATAATTTTACGTGTGACCCCAACGGAATCACGAAATAGGCAAAACAATAACGCTTGAACAATAAATTATCTAAAAGAAAAGCGGATTTAAGCTACTTATTATCAAGTACTTATATCCGCTTTTTTCATTTTAAGGGCAAATGTTAACGTAGAAATACCTGTTGTAAACGTGTTTACGTGCCGTATTCTTCACAACATTAGCTAAACCCTTGAAAATGAATCCATTCGGCTATTTTGAGACTAAATGTTAAATTTGAGGTGTGTTATCAAAATGTTATCAACCTCGTAAAATTATGTTATCAAAATGGCTAGAGTAAATTTAAGTATTATTCACAATCGGTTGAAGCGAGGAACGGCACAAAAGCCAGTTTCTATCGAATTAAGGTTCTCTTACAAGTCGGAAAGAAAGTACATCTCGACCGGCATCAAGGTTGTCCCGACACAATGGTCTGACAAACAACAGAAGATTATCAAATGCAAGAATGCCGATGCACTCAACGAGCAGTTGGATGCGTTCAGAGAGAGAGGCGAGGCAGTGGTTCTCAAAATGACCAAGATGGGATGCACTGACTTGTCTGTAATTCCTACTCTTTTCAATGGAGAGGATGATATGAGCGGAACCTTTCTGGAATACTGCAAGAAGAGACGTAAGGAGCGCAAGGTATGCGAGCACACCAAGAAACGCTATGATGTCTTCATCAAGTTCTTGGAGGAATGGGGAAAGATTATTGCCTTCTCTGATTGCAATGTGGCTAAGATTCGCGCGATGGATGAATACCTCCATAAGCAAGGAAAGGCTCAGTCAACCATCTATGACTATCATAAGTATCTCAAGCTATTTATCAATGATGCGGTGATAGATGGATTGATTGAGCAGAATCCCTACAAGTTTCTTCCTTTCCATATTGGCAAGGGAGAAAAGCAGTATGTGGATTGTGTCACCGAAGAACAGTTCGATGCGATCAAGGCTTTAGACTTGGCTACGCCACACTTGCAGCAAGCTAGGGATTTGTTTTTGTTCCAGTGCTATACTGGTATGGCTTACTCCGACCTGCAATCTTTCGATTACACCAACTGCGAGGAAATGGGCGGAAAGATGTTCTATCATTCAAAAAGAACGAAGACAGACACTGATTTCGTGTTTCAGCTTCTCACTCCTGCCGTAGAACTACTAAAGAAATACGACTTTAAGATGCCGAAGATTTCAAATCAGAAGTATAACGACTACCTAAAGGTAATCGGGCAGATGGTCGGAGTCGATAGACTTCATACGCACATGGGGCGTGCCACTGCTGCTACATTGTTTCTATCTAAGGGGATGCCCATCAACATCGTGGCAAGGGTGCTTGGTCATACAACTTTGAGACAAACCACAAGGTATGCCCGAACTCTCAATAAAGATGTGCAGTCGGCTTTTGATAATTTAGAGGGTAAGATATAACAAAAGAGGAGAGTCTAGTGCTCTCCTCTTTTGTTTGGTATAAGGTGAATCAGCCTAGCTTGCCCTCCCACTTTTCCTTAACAAACTCTTGCTTGCCTTCAATCTTGTTTTCGATAATCTTGCTAAGCCTATCTATGATACCTTCCTGCACAAGCATCTTTACCTTCGCATCAGCCAGTTCTCTAGTGATTTCCTCGTTGGATGGCTCGTCGCTATAGAACATCGTTCCCTTGCCACGAAGAAGCCAGTCTGCCGATATGTCCACGTACTTAGACAAAATAGCATCTATAAACTCCATTGACGGCTCCTTTGTTCCGTTCAAATAGTTATTTGTTGCAGCAGGTTTTGTGCCTAAAACATTAGCAAACCCTCTGTTAGACAGTCTATAATAGTCTTTTATCTCATTGATTCTATCTCTTAGTCCTTCCATGTCTTTAGTGTTTATAAATGTGTATATAAGTGAATTAACCCTAAATAAATGCCTATATTCTTGGTTATATGTCTACAATTATGTATCTTTGCATCCGTAATTCAGTATGAAACTGATTATATAATGTTTTACGTGTGCAAATATACATAAAAAATATGGATAAAGTGTTATATAAACCGAAAATTTTGATTAGAAGGTCAAAAATTTCTCCAATCGCAAAAGAACTGGGTTGTGCTACAGCAGCAGTTTACAACGCAATTGCGTACAGATCGAACAGCGATTTGTCAAAGTCAATCCGTAAAGTAGCCACTAGTAAATATGGCGGAATCAAGGTTGACAAATATCCTGAACTCATAGAGGAGTAGCCGTTTGGCTTTTAGATAATCCTACTATTATATGATAGTAGTGTATGATAGATTGTTTTAGCGTTATACCTCTCCTGCTCGGGAGAATGGGAGAGGTTTAAAAATGATGACTATACATATGTTGAGAATATATGAGTATTTTTATAGCATTTTGAATAGCACAGCGGTGCTTACTTTGTCAATATCTCTCTTGTCTGTGACAGATAGGAGAGGTTTTTGGAAGTTCATCCAACGGTTAGGATACTGTGCGATTCGCTAAGTTACAGAGGTTCAACTCCTCTACTTCCCACTATTCGTTATTGGTGAATTGTTATTATAATATCTCGTTCGGTTGGGGTGACAAAAGCTGCGATAAAGTCCATGGGGAAACCCTAAATCATAAGGAAATGTTGTGGGCGAGCATTCTACCAACACCTTTTACCTTACACCTTATTATATATAATGCATCAGTAACAATCTAAGCTAGCAATAGCAGTGTTCTTTGACACATTGGAAAAAAGAGAAGTTATTAAGTCCTTACAATATATTCAGAAATGCAGAGTGCAAGTAGAGTGAATGTTGATTGTTCAGCCATAATTGATAGTTTAAACTGATATACTACTTTTGCATTTTCTGAAATGTGGGTGAGCATGGCTCTTAAATTCGTGGTTGCGCACGATGCCCTCAACATTCCTCGCATAGCTCAGTTGGTTAGAGCAAGCACGTAACAGAAGTGTAAATCCTTAACGCATTCTTATCAAACCGTGCAACTTGGTCGTTGGTTCAAGTCCAACTGCGAGGACTATTTTATTCACGCATAGAAGCTATGTGCAGCGGCACAGCAATTCATAATTTTGAATTTGAAAAAGCAACTCCCTGCCAGTCCGTGAGGATAGGCAGGATTTAAATAAATCTGTAAACAATTATACTATATGATAGACTTGACAAAGACCACCCTCGCCACATATAGGCAAAGGGTGTACGACATATACAAGCAGCTCGAAAGAAACCCTTGGTGTACCCTAGAGCACTTCGAGCTATGTTATAGGCGGATTTCCATCCTCAACTCTAAGATTAACAGCATAAGGAAGGCAATCCGAAGTAGTGAAATCCAAAAAGAAGAGAAATATGACATTACATAGACGAACATCATTGAAGAGGACTCCTTTCAAGAAGACCGCACCTTGGGAAGCCAAGGCAAAGTCACAGGAGAAGAAGAAAGCCAAGGCAGGACTTAGCAAGCCAAAACTTAGAGACAAGTTAGATGCTGTTTTCTCCAAGTATATTCGCTTGAAATATTCCGATGCCAAAGGCTATTGTCGTTGCATCAGTTGTGGCAAGATTCTCCCATGGAAGGAAATCCAAAATGGGCATTACATGTCTCGCCGTTATATGTCCACCCGATTCTGTGAGGATAATTGCCGACCGCAATGTGTGGCTTGCAATATTTTCAATCAAGGAAATATACAGATGTATCGCCGAGGACTTATCAAGCAGATAGGAGAGCAGCGAGTAAACCTTGTGGAGTTACGAGCAAGAACAGAAAATAGGAACTGGTCAATATTCGAGTACAACCAACTTATATCATATTATCAGAAGGAAGTCGAAAGGTTGGCTAAAGAAAAAAGAATAAGTTTATAACAGACATGAATAAGAAGAATTTCGGTACAAACATCACAGTGGAGGCTGTTCCATTCCACATGCCGACCAAGGCACACGATACGGATGCAGCCTACGACCTCTACGCAAGCAGTGACGTGGAGGCAGTTCCCAACACAAGAGCCTATATCCCTTTGGGTTTCAAGATTTCGCTCCCTACCAATCTCTGCATGGTCATTCAGCCAAGAAGCGGTCAGTCTGGTAAGGGCATGTTGGCATTCGCTTGCTATCCTAAGTGGCTCAGATGGTTCTCTACGGTTCCTGAAAGAATCCGCATCAATGCCGATGTAATTGTTGGATTGATAGATTCTCAATACGGCGAAACTGTTAATGCAATCGTCAAGTTCGGACGATTCCGCTTGAAGCATCGCATCCTTCGCCTTCTTGGTTTCAAGATAGTTATAGGTGCCAATAGCCGCATCTGCCAGGGACGCATAGTTTATGTTCCACAAACGAATCTCATTACAGGATTAGTCAACGGAACTCGAAGCGGTCTAGGTTCAACGGATAAATAAAGGAGACTATTATGGAACCAATGATTACAATTTCCGTAGAGGATTACAATAATCTTGTTGAAGCAGCAAAGCAAGAACAATACAACTTGCTTGTCATCCTTGATAAGTTAGAGACCGCCTACAACAACGAGAATCGGAGAGATTTACGTGGTATTATACAAGGTTTTAGCTTCAAGGATTCGATTAAGATGCTTCGTGATGCGTTTTCAGAAAATGATGGCAATTTGCCAAAGGCTGTGGAACTATGGACGAGCAGTATATCATCGCCAAAATCAGAGCATTGATGCCCGATGAACATCATATCCCAAATGGTGTGCTCTATTCCAAGTTAAAGACAGAGATACAGAAAGATGTCTCGTCAATTCTTTCCAGTTTATTCAAGGCTGGAAAGATTACCTATAGCAAGACACTCAACGACATATTAATAAACATACAAAATGAGTAACAAGAACATCAAGCAGAATTATCTCCTTCAAATCAAGAATATTCTTAAGAAGGTAGAGAAGTCGAAGGATGCAGCAAGTCATTTCCGCTGCATCATCCTCATGGGCGATACGCAAGAGAAGGATGCCTATTCCTTCATTCATGCCTCACAAGAAGACATGAAGAATCTCATCCTATCAGCCATTCGTTATAACCCCGATTTCATAAAAGCCGATGGCGATGCATTCATGCAGTACTATAAGGAGCATTGCGAAAAAGGAGAAAAAGTATCACAACCAAAAACAGATAACAATGAAGAAAATCAGATTCAAGAAGATTAAGCTACTCAATTTTTGTGGAATACGTGACAAAGAGATTGAGTTTAGCGAGGGGTTGACCACAATCTCAGCTGGCAACGGACGAGGCAAGAGCACTATCGTTCGGGCAATCACTTACGCCCTCTTCGGCACTGACGAGAACGGAAGTTCGTTCGACATCAAAACGTTCGACCGAGACCACAACATCATCAAGGAGATTCCTCATGAAGTTTCCCTTACCCTGTCAGTGGATGATGAGGAAGTAACCTTCAAGCGCACGCTCACTGATTCATGGAAGGAAAGCAAGTGTACCAATACCTACAAGTACTTCATTGATGGCGAAGTGACCACCGCAGGAGATTACAAGAAGGCGATTGATGGCATCTTTGCCGAGAAGCCCTTTCGCTATTGCTCGTCACCAACCGCTTTCACCTCAGAGGGGTGGGAGATACAGCGTTCCCTCTTGGAGGATATTGCAGGAGGAGACGCAACAGTTGATGAAATCACCAACGGCGAAGAGCGTTACGACTTTATCGTCAAGGCTCTTAAGAAGGAGAGCATCAAGTCCCTCGTCCATCATCTTAAGTACAGCAAATCCGAGGTGCAGAAACAGCTGGACAGCATCCCTATTAGATTGGAAGAACTAGCCAAGACGCTCCCCGAGAAAGAAGATTGGGCTGAGCTTGGTGCCGACTTGCTCGAAAAGACCATGAAGCATAACGAGGTTAACACCAAGATAAGCAACATCAAGACAGGTGGCGCAGCCCAAGTCCGCAACGATGGCATCCGCAAGCAACTGGAGTTTCAGCGCAACCGCATTGACCAGATGGAGAAGGGCGCACGCATTCAGTCTGGCGAGCAAGAGACAAAGCATAATTCCGACCTCATCACCGCCCGAACCGCTAAATCCAAGGCACAGGCGATGGTCGATGAACTCAAAGCCAAGATGGACGGATTCAAAGATACCGAACTTCACATCAATCAGCAGTTGGAAGACCTAGAGAGACAGAAGAAGGACGGTGCGAAATTATACGATGAAGCCTCAGCCGAGCAATTTGAGTGGAACGATGAAGATTCATTCTGCCCACATTGCGGTCAGCCTCTGCCACCCGAGAAGGTCTTGAAGATGAAACGAGATTCCGAAGACCGCTTCAATGAGCGCAAGGGTAAACGATTGAAGAATTTGGTAACCTTGGCTGGTAATATCAAGAGCGACATCAATAAGCATCAGTCCCTCTTGGAGCAGTTGCAGGAAGACCGGACCACTACCACAAACCAACTCACCGAAGCCCACAAGGCACTCAAAGAAGCCGAAGCCCACTACGCAGAGGTAGAGAAGGAGGTACCAAAGAGCTACACCATGATCCTCTCCGAGAACGACAACTACAAGCAAGCCACCGAAGAGGTCAAGCGACTGGAGGAAGAGCTTAACAAGCCTGTAACCGATGATGAGGAGCAGAAGAAGATGCTCGCCGACCTAACGCAGCAATCTCAGTCACTACAAGAGGAAATGGAATCCCTCCGTTCTCGCCTAGCCAAGAAAGAGCAGTACGACCACGTTACCGCCCTCATTGAGGAATGCCAGAAGAATAAGAAAATCTATCAGCAGCAGATAGATGAACTAGACGAGAAGTTGGATATTGCGTCCGACTACAGCCAGAAGTCTTGCCAAATCCTAGAGGATAAGGTTAACAAGCACTTCTCGTTTGTCAAGTTCTCTCTCTTCAAGTCTGACCTCAACGGCGAGAAGAAGCCATTCTGTGAGTGCTACCATGATGGCGTTCCTTACTCTCGTCTCAATGGTGCAGCCAAGGTCAATGCAGGAATCGACATCGCAAATACAATCTCCAAGTTCTACGATGTTTCCGTTCCCATGGTGCTCGATGAATGCGAGAGCAACCTCCATCCTATTTTCAAGGATGGTCAGCAGATTCGCTTCTATGTCACCAACGACCCAGAGCTAAAGGTTGAATATCCTGCCAAGGCAGTTATGGAGTAAGCTATGGAGGTTAAGACCAAATATAACATAGGTGATGCCGTCTATCTTTTGGATGGATATAAAATCCACCGTGCCAACATCGTGGGAGTATTCTTCCAACAGATGGGCGAGTCACCATCTAGCATACAATACAAGTTCGCTGTCTTCCCGACAAAGAAGGAAAGCGAATGTTTCAAGACAAAAGAAGAATTAATAAAATTTTTAAGTAAGTAATATGGCAGAAACAGCAGTATCAGTAAAGCAGCCTTCCCAGAAGGCTCTTGCAGTAAAGAACTTCCAAGCGGTGATGAACAATAGCTATTACCAGACCCTCTTGGAGAATACGATGAAGGAGAACAAAGGAGCATTCACCACAAGCTTGATGGAACTCTTCACCTCCGACCCTCAGTTTATGCTATGCGACCCCAACGCCCTCATGAGCGAGGCTGTCAAGGCAGCAGGTTTGCGCTTGCCTATCAATAAGCAGCTAGGACAGGCTTACATCATCGTCTTCAAGAACAAAGACAAGGTAACAGGCCAGCTCGTTCCGACCCCAACCCTCGTAATCGGTACAAGAGGTTACGTTAACCTCGCCCTTCGCACCAACAAATACACCAACATCAACAAGGGTACCATCTACGAAGGCGAATTCAAGGGCTTCGACAAGATTACGGGCGCACTCGATGTGAGCGGAACCAAGACATCAGATGTACCAGTTGGCTACTTCGCCTACTTCAAGGAAACATCGGGCTTCGAGAAGATAATGTATATGAGCCTAGACGATGTTTGCAAGTTCGCCAAGACCTTCTCGCCAACGGTCAAGTTCAACAACAAGATTACATGGCAAGGTTTGAAGGAGGTAGCCATCAAGCAGTCTGTCAATGGCGAAGGTGGAGGCTTGGGCTGGTACGCAGGATTCCAAGACATGGCAGAGAAGACCGTGCTCCGTCAGCTTCTCACCAAGTGGGGAGAACTCTCCGTTGATGCCGAGCAGATTATCAATGCCGATGAGAAGCCTACCGCCTTGCAGCAGCGAGACGCAGAGTTTGCCGAGGCAAAGGAAGTGATAACGGTTGATGCTGAGACAGGCGGAATCAAACAGCCGTCTTCTGGAGATATGCAAGCAGCTCCTGTAGCAGAAGCAAAGCCAACCGATAACCCTTTCAAGTAAACTGGCTTATGGAAGAGGTATGGAAGCCCATAAAAGACTTTATGATGTATGAAATAAGCAACTTTGGAAGGTTGCGAAGACTCGAATATTGGGTAGTCAATAAAAAAGGGAAAATAAACATGCACAAAACGAAAGTGCTCAGTAATGTTAATTCCAAAGGAGATTATTTGCGTGTAATATTACGAGGTGGATGCCGAAAACGAAGAAGTTGTCACATTCATAGATTAGTATGGGAGTCTTTTGTCGGCGAGATACCTAAAGGTTGCGTTATACATCATAAAGATGGTAATAAGCAAAATAATAAATTATCAAATTTGCAACTAGTAACAACAAAAGAGCATCATGATATTCATTTGGCAGAACATCCAGAAATGATAACTGCAATGAACAGGTACAATAAATTCGTTAAACCATTGACGATATGCCAATATTCTCTTGATGGAAAATTCATTGCGGAATACCATAACGGAAAAGAAGCTTCTGATGCTACAGGTGTTTGCTGGCGCAATATCCTGCAAGTTTGTAGTAAGACTGAATATTCGAAAGGACGTTACAGAAAACAAGCAGGAGGGTTTATTTGGAAATTTAAAAATGAAATTAAAAATAATAAATAGTAATTCCTCTGGAAATAGCTACTTACTAGAGGCTAGTGATGGGCAACAACTCTGCATAGAGGCAGGTCGCCCATTAAAAGAAGTAAAGAAAGTTGCAAACCTCAAAACATCAAGATGCGTGGGAGTGATTATCAGTCACTCCCACGGCTGAAAGGAGATCATGCAAAATACGTCAAAGAGTTCATTAAAGCTGGTGTTGATGCGTATTCCACACCAGACCTCGCCGAAAAAACTTGTGGCGTAATAATTCCAATGACAAAAGAGAAATCTTACCAGATGGGGAATTTTACAGTAACCCCCATATCTGTTTTGCATGATGTAGAATGTTATGCATACTTGATTCATCATCCATCGTATGGCTCCATCTATTTCTTTACGGATGCCTATAATATGAAGCAATCAGTTAGAGGATGCCGAACATACATGTGTGAGGTGAACTACGAGGACGGTCTTCTAGAAAAGGCAGTCAACGAAGGCAAGACCATCGCAAGTCAAGCCGACCGCATTCGCCTATCCCACATGTCGCTTGCCCATGGCATCCAGTTCTTGCAGCAGTGCGAAGTCGAGAAGTCAGCCCATCAGATAGTCCTCATCCATGGTTCCTCTCGCCACCTCAATCCAGAGAAGGCAGTGAGCAAGTTTCAGCAGGTCTTGGGCGTTCCAACATACTATGCCCGACCACATTTAGAAATCAATTTAATGTAAATACAGCAATGAGCGTATATAATCCCAATGATCCTAGAGATTATCTAGCAATCGTCAAGGAAGTAGAGAAAGCCAAGAATGGCAAGTACAAGCTAGAGATTAAGAAGTTCCACCCAGTTCAGACCGACAATCAGCAGCGTTTCATCCACTTCATGATTTCCTATTGGGCGATGAAGAACGGCGACACCTTCTATAGCACCTTGCGCAACATTCAGCTTCACATCTGCCCTGTGCCATTCTTCACAGGCGAGAAAGACGAGCGAGGCAACGATAAGTTTAAGCCAATCTCAGCCCTCACCACCGCCGAGTCATCATCCGTTATCCGAAATTTCCTCGACTACGCTTCTATGAACGGCGTTCCCATACCGGAACCAGAGGACAAAATTAGCATCGACTACTGCAAGCGAGAGTTGGAAAGTTCAGGTGCCGGTTGGGTATAGTTAACAATTAAAATGTAGAATCTTATGAAGACATTAAAAGAAATCAACGCAGAGGCAAAGAAATTTGCACCCGACAACGAAGTGATGCAAGAAGCTTTCATCCAAGGAGCACGTTACGCTCTTACAGGTCGCTATTACAAGGAAGCCGAACTGTTTAATGAGACGAAATCCTTAGCTGTAAAGGTGCAAGATGCCGTATTTGTTGGAGAAAACGACTCCTTCGAAGATTGGTGGGAAATGTATCAAAAAAAACGAGGCAAGAAGAAAGCCAAGCAGAAATGGGACAGACTTACCGAAGAGCAACAAACAGCTTGCTTGCTAGCCACTCCAGCTTACGTAGCCTCTACTCCAGACCCAGTGTACAGAAAAGACCCCCTCACTTACCTCAACGGCGAGTGTTGGAATGACGAAATCATAAACAAGACAAGCAATGAACAGCAACGAGCACAGCGCCTTGCAGAGCGCACGAGAAACCTCATCAATAGCGCCTTCCAACAGTGACAGACCGGGCTACATTCGTCCTATGTCCTTCACCGAAGCAATCAACAAGGGCAACAAGACGATGCTCACTATTCGTAAGGATGGAGGCTTCCAAAATCTCACCGCTTGGGTCATGGGACGATTGGTAGTGCTCTTTCGCTACCTCGGTGCCTACGATACAGAAGGAGGCGTAACCGACTTTCAGATACAGATGCTAGCGCAGCGCATTTGCGCCAAGTATTTCTACCTAACTCCAGGCGAGCTAGATTATTTCTTTGTTTGCTTCGAGAATGGGCAATACCGCAAGCTCTTCAACAACGGAAAGTCCGTCAATCCCCAAGACCTTATGATGTCCTTGGTCGATTACGAGAAAGACCTGTTGGAGGCGAGGGGCAGGGCTGAGGAAGAGAAGAAAAGACAGGAAGAAGCCAAACAAGCCGCCGAAGATGCCAATAAGCCCCATGGCTTGGAGGCATGGAAGCTTTATTGCGAGAGCCATGGTCTTGATCCTGACACTCATCGCATCCAATCCGTCAAGCTCCACGATGTCAACGAAGAGTTATATCCCGAGCGAGACGAGAACGGAATCATCAAGAGAACAATCGACAAAATCAAAAGAAAGTTATGAATAGACAAGATATCGAAATCATCGTGGCATCCGCAATGTTCCTCCTAGGAATAGCGGTAATCATCTACGACCGCATCAAGTACCACAAGTACTATACTAGCAAAGGCAAGCTGATAATCCTTCGCCTCAACAACCCCTACGTTCGCAGAATCCTCGAAGGCAATCACTTCAACCTCTGCGAGTGCGCCTATTACAACACCCATCAATACCTGTTCACGATAGAGGGCGACCGCATCTGTGGTTTCACCGAAGATTGCACCCATCTGATAGCCGATGCAGTCAAGCACAATCAGGAGGTAGTTGATTGCGGCATCAACATCAATCGTTTCGTTTACGAGGTTCAAAAGGCTCAGAAAGAATATAACACGGAGGTAACCCAATGAAACAAATTGTATTGAAGGACAAAGAGATAGATTTACTTTTAATAGCATTGCGTTGTATGGATGAAGAAAATTACAACGCTTTTACTTGGAAAAGTATTCCTTGGAATGAAGCTAAGGAACTAAAAGATAAATTAAGAGCAAAGCTAAAAAGTGTTTTGTTTAATGTTTAACAGCCTTCGGGCTAAATAGTGAGAATATAAATTAATTTAAGTATTATGTATAAAGATATTCTAGGTAAGAAGTGCATCGTAAGAAGCTATGATGCTGGTGTGTATTTTGGTACAGTAACTAATGTTGAAGGTGAGACTGTACGAGTGGAGAATCCTTTGTAAATAACAATGGTTTGTCTCTTGATGATAAGACTACAGTGAGAGAGTTTGTAGAGCTAACCAAGAATGCTTATGGCGGCGATATTGTCAAGAAGCTGCCTAAAGCATACGGAGTAACAGATTAACTAACCGCCTCTCCTTGGTGACAGCAGGGAGAGGGTAAATAGAAAAGAATATGATAGTAATCGATTTTGAAATTAGTACATCAATAACAGAAGCTGTACGAGAATTAAAAGCAGAATCATATAGAATCAAGGAACGAGTAGTTGCTGAGTTCAATAACTTCTTGTTAGACTCTAATAAAAGCGAGGAAGACAATCTAAAAGATTATTACGCACAATGGAATAAGATGTGCGATAATTATATTGATTGGGAGCAGCGTAGATATGAGATAGCTAAAGCTGCTTTGGTTGGAGAACTTGCTTCTCCTGTTGTTGAGGGCATTGACCCAAATCCGAGTATGAGGGACGCTTGTAAATGGGCTGTTAAGTTTGCAGATACCCTTATTAATGAATTAAAGAAGGAGGATAAGCAATGAGCATAGCAAGAGCAAAGATATACATCCGTGGTTTGATTAGCGGAAGTAAACTACTGGAAGACATGGGCAAGGTAAATACTGCCGATGGCATTAAAAGACAATGTGAGAAAATACTTAAAGAGTTGGAGGAAGAGTAAAAAAAATGTTTATATCAGAAAAGAAACAATTTAATTACGTTTGGAGTCTAACTTATCCTATCAATAGTGAATCTATTCAGAAGGATATAGATGATACAGATAGCATAGATTTCGCAAGATTTGTATCAAGAAAGGTCGTTAAGCTATGTGCTGAAAGAATAGAGACAATGCTCGCAAATGACTTAGACGACTTTGATATTGATAAAGAGTTAAGTGATTTACATGAGACACTTGCGTTTGCAATAGAGAATTATCATATGTAAATTTATTAAATAAGAAAGGAAATAAGCAATGAATCGTGATGAAGCAAAGCAGCTGTTGCCTATTATTAAGGCTTTCAGCGAAGGGAAAGAGATAGAAAGACGCTCTTTCGGTGAGAAACAATGGAAAGAAGCTAACTATATTGTACATACTGATTGTAATGAGTATCGCATCAAGCCATCACCAAAGTACCGTCCTTTTGCCAACGCAGAGGAGTGTATGCAAGAAATGTTGAAGCATCAGCCAGTGGGGTGGGTAAAACAAAAAGTAAGCAAAGCAATATATTGTATTGGAAGCTGTGATATAGAAAATATTTATGTTGGTACAACCATAAAAATACATGCTTATAATAAAGCCTTAGATGAATTCACCTTCTATGATGGTTCGGTCTTCGGTATTAAAGAAGAAAGCGATGGTTGAGTATGACTTGTTGGGTATGCGTAGATAAAGATAGTACAGAACGCATAATGCTAGAAAAACCTGAAAGATGGGGAAATAGTATTAAGTGTTGGACTACTCCTGGGGTAAGAAGTGGCGCACTCCCCAAAGGCTCAATCAAGAAGCTGATAGGAAGAGAGCTAAGCTGGAGCGATGAGCCAGTGGAGTTGAAGGACAGTGTATGAAGCAATACAAGGTAGATTCAGAGCTGAGAGACAAGCTAGTCTCTTGGCTCACTGACATAGCAGACAGGGCAGACCATCTGACAAGTGGCAATGTTGCTCACAACAAGGCTTACATCAGTGGTGTTGCTCGTAGGGCTGCTGAGTATGTAATAAAACATAGTATTGAACTTAAAGAAGAGTGATATGGAAGAAATAATTAAGATTACAGAGAAGGACGGTCGAAAGGCTGTAAATGCAAGAGAGCTTCATTCTTTCTTAGGAGTAGGAAAAGATTTCTCTTCTTGTATTAAGAAGCAGATAGAACGTTGTGATTTGGTTGAATTTCAAGACTTTGAGGTTTTCACCCAAAAGGGGGAAAACCTACAAGGAGGAAGACCTACAGTAGAGTATGCTCTTTCTCTTGATATGGCAAAGGAGCTGTCCATGGTCGCATAGAATAAAAGACTAGTAGCAAAATTTAATTGTAAAATAAAATCATGAACGAAATTACAATGATTAGTAAGTCAATCTTCCTAGGTAAGGAGATTGATGTGTATGGAACAGCCGAGAACCCTTTGTTCTTGGCAAAAGATGTTGCAGAGTGGATCGAGCATTCTGATGTATCGACCATGATGCGCAATGTGGATGAAGACGAAAAGGTTACAAACAATGTTTGTACCCCTGGTGGAACTCAGAGTGCTTGGTTCCTCACCGAGGACGGTCTTTACGAGGTATTGATGCAAAGCCGCAAGCCACAGGCTAAGCAGTTCAAGAAAGGAGTGAAGGAAATCTTGAAGTCTATCCGAAAGACTGGAGCCTATTCCATCAACACCCAGATAAAAGATAGAGTAGAGGCAGGTATGATGTGGGTAGAAGGATGCAAGCGAATCCTCAACCTCAGCGAGGCATCTACGCTCTTGTTGATGCAGAAGGTAGCAGAACCTCTTGGTCTTCCATCCCCAGACTACGTTTCGAGCAAAGGCGTGATGCACTCTGCATCCGAACTTCTCAAACGCTTTGGCTTCAAGATGTCAGTTTTGAAGTTCAATCAGAAAATGATTGAGCTAGGTTTCTTGAAGGAGGAGACCCGACAAGGCAAGTCCAAGCTTCACAAGTTCAAGGTTATCACTGCCAAGGGAACCATTTACGGCGAGAACCAAGTTTCTCCAAAGAACCAGAACGAGACACAGCCACGATGGTACGACAACAAGTTTAACGAACTTCTTAAAATATTATTAGGAGAATAAAAATATGGAACAAAACACAGAGACAAAAACACTGAGTTTCAGTAAGGGAATGACCAACATTCCGAGTGATAACATCTGTACAGACGATGAGCTTATGGAGTCTGTCGGATTCATCTACCGTGATGGGGAAATGAAGCCGATACAGAAGCCTGTCTGCATTACAGGCGATACGCCGCTTGAAGGAAAGCTTGTGTATGTTCACAAGTTGGCAGACTACAGAAACCTTATCACCTACGTAGAGGACAAGAAGCAGCTCCTCATCCACATCTATGCTCAAAGTGGAGGCACTACAGCGGAAGATAAGCAGACGATAGAACTTGGCTCAAAGTTGCTCGACATCAAGCATGTGGGCAATACGCTTGTGTGTGCAACAGAGGATGGTTTGCACTATCTCCTATGCAAAGGACATTCTTATAGTGACCTTGGCACAGAACTTCCTAAGCCAAAGGTGGAGTTCTACACTGACGGAACTACTGATAATTGGGATAAAGAGCAAGATGATTTAAAAAAAGCATCGTTTGTTTGTAATTTACAAAGCTTTGTTGATACAAGCAACCATGCTTATGCTTATTATTATCCAGGAGTTGCAGAGGATGATAACGGAAATAGGGTTGATTATAAACTTTACAGCACAAATAATTCCAATGGTTCCCCAAATTATTATTTGGCAGAGCTATATTTGTATCATAAAGTAAAACAAGATAAAGAGACAGACTTTAAGAACGCAGTTGTTGGTCATGTTGAGCAAATGATTAACTGGGTAAAAGACAAGAATAAATTTGCTTTCCCTTTCTTTGTGAGATTTGCACTAAAACTTTTTGATGGTAGTTACGCTCGTATATCAAATCCTATTATTTGTTATCCTTGCATCAACAAGAATTGTAGATTTGTAGAAGTATCTAAAGGAGATAAAAAGTTTTATCAAGAAAATAGTGCTAACAGTGGCTCTAATAGTGAGTACTTGTACAAAATAGGATATAGCGGTCTCTTCTTTAAGGCAAATATTGACAATAAGGAAAACTGGTCTGATATTGTTAAGGAGCTAGTTGTCTTTGCAACTAACGATGTTATACCATTCGAGCTAAACGAGGATTGGAAGTTCAAAGATCCAATGGAAGTTAACGATACTGTATTCTATAATGGAGGAGGGACTTATCATGAAAGTGTTATAAGCTTTAGACATTATAATTCTAGATTGGAAGGCTATCACCCTCTTGCTTCCGAATGGATAATGCCTGTTTGCAAGACCGAAGATAAGATTATCAATGAGCTGCTAGACAAGACTCAGTTCTACAAGTTATTCTCCTTAAATTTGGATTCGAAGTATATTGATGGCGAATGGCATGATTCTTCCGAGAAAGACACAACCGTTTCCGATGTAAACATCATGGATAATGGTGTGGTAACAAACTTGACAGAACAGGAACAGCTAAAGGTCGATGATTATTACGGATGGGCGAAGCTCGTTCCTAACAATCTGTTCACTTACAATAGCAGATTGAACGCCATAGGTACAAAACGCTACCCATTCGAGGGATTCAACTTCTTTACCGAGTGTAAGGAAAAATATACGTATGAATACGAATATTATACCCATATTGTTAATCAGCAAATAGATACTTGGGTAAAATCTGATGGGAACAACAATGTTGACCCTATTGTCTTTTCTGGTTGGCTATATTATCCTGACCCTTATGCAAAGGAAATGGTTATCATGCGAAAAGGAGACAAGTGGGGTATGCGTCTCACGTTACGTCAACATAAAATGTTGAATGGCGCATACAGTTTCTATAATCTTCCTCATAGTAGCAAACAGCAATCATTCTCTGTTATGGATGCTCCTACTGTTGATGGAGGATTCGAGGATTTGAACTCTCAGATTTTCGCATCCGTAGTCAACAACCCTTTCGTCTTCGAGGCATCTGGCGACAACACTGTAGGCACCGGCAAGATACTCGGCATAACAGCCAACACCGATGCTGTCAGTCAAGGACAGTTCGGTCAGTTCCCTCTGTTGGTATTCACCACCGAAGGAATCTATGCCCTCTCTGTCAACTCTGAGGGATTGTATTCCGCAGCCTATCCTGTCTCCCGAGACGTGGCTAACGATAACTCTCCATTCACACCGACCGACAAGTTCATCTTCTTTACCTCCAAGAAGGGATTGATGGCAGTGAGCGGCGGAACGTCAGCTTGTGTGAGTCGACAACTCGGAGGCAGATTGCCAGACGATTTGAATTATTTCAGCGCCGATGGCGAACCGCTTGTGTTGGAACATATCGACCATGCAGGTATTGTTAAGTTCTTGAAGGATTGCCTCATCGCCTACGATTATCAAGCATCGCTCCTTCGCATCTTCGGCAAGGATAAGTCCTACCAATACATATATAATATGGAAGACCAAACCTTTGCCCTTGATAACAGCGGAATCGTAGCCCAGGCAGTAGTCAATGATTACCCCGACAACCTCATACAGGACACCGATGGCAATGTGTATTCGCTGACAGATAAGCCAGATGTTAATGAGGACGAGAACCTGTATAGCGGTACCATTATCACTCGACCGATGAAGCTAGGTAGCTCACTCATATTGAAAAGTCTTCGAGCAATCCAGCACTTCCGTAGAACAGAGCAAGGAAAGTTGCATTTGGATATTCTCGCCAACAACAACGCCGGCAAGCAGTGGTGCAAACTACCTTCACTTTTTGGTAAGCCGTGGACGTTCTTCACCTTCAAGTACACCCTCACCGACTTCAAGGCATCCGACTCCTTCCAAGGTTCCGTGGTAACCGTCCAAAACCGCCGTTCTTTGCTCCGAGGGCAGAACTAGCCATCAAAACCACAAAGGCGACTACTCATTACGAGCGGTCGCCTTTTTCATTTCAACTAAAACCTTAAAACTTATGGAACACATTACGAAGAAATCCAACCATATATCCCAACCAAAAAGCATAAAGATGCAGAAGCCCATTCACATTCGGCACGATCATGGTGCAAACGATGAATGGCATCGCCTTCACGAAGGCATCCTTCCACATTCCAGTCCTTCCCCACATAATCCCAAAAGCACCAAACAAGAATCCCGAAAGCCCCATCGTCTCACCATCCACATACATCGGAAGAAAGCTAGCACCTACAGCAACAGCCAAAGCCAACCACACCGACATTCTGTTTCTGATACTCCAGAGAACTATCAAGTTCACTCCTAGGTGAAACACGTTCGCATGGCAGAAGCTATACACCAGATGATTCCACCATGGGCACCCATCATAGAATCCTGTGTGCAGAAAATACCCTGCTATGCAAGCCACGCTAAGAGCAATCTTAGTTCTCACCTCCATCTGTCTTTCTCTTGCCCCGAGTATCTTTGAAACGATATTCTTTTCCATGTTTCTTCATTGACGGAAATATGTCCTTAAACGTATTGGCACTGATAAAGAACTCCGATGCAGGTTGAGCCACCAAGAATTGGCAGATAAACCAGAGCGACTTGCCCATGTACTCCTTCTTTTGAGTCATTTCCTGTAGCTTTCCAAACAGCTCCAAGTACATCTTTTGCTTCAATGGGCACATCTTCTCTACCTTAGAGAAGTCGCCTCTCACCATTCTCCTCATCACCCTATACGCTTGCTTGGGCGTGATATAAAATCGTGGAGCAGCATGGGTTACGGTCTTCTCGTAAGCCTCTCCTTGCCTGTGGCAGTGTACGTAAACCTCACGGTAAGCCTCCATCAAGTCCTCACGTATCTTGCACGTTAATTCGAAATTTCTTTTTACCATACGCTCTTGGTTATTATGATGCCGCAAAGATACGATTTATTTAGAATATATCCAAATAGTGTAGTAAAGTTTAACTTTTCTCCCCGAAAATGTACTTTTTTGCCAATAATTTCTTAAATTTGCAGCAGTTTAAAACATTTTGATTAATTTTTCTAGGGATTAGTAATTAATTCTGCTATTTTAAATTTAAAAACGTAAGATTATGAGACAGAAGAACGATTCACCTCTTTCCCAAGAGGAGCGGCGGGCTGTTCGTAGCGCAATCTTAAGCCGCAAGATTTATTGCTTTTACGAGTTCCTTTCGTGGTTGGCACCCATCATTATCATGTTGTGGCATTGGTATGGAGTGTTCGATTACAGCCGCTATCCCAGACCAACCATCCTCGATACCGACGACAATGGCAGCTGTGTTATCTGGATGTACGTCCTGTGCTATGCGTACATGCCCTTTGCCATGATACCAGTAAGCTACTTCTTCCAATGGTGCTGGATCATCCGCATTCCGTTCTATTACTTCATCGGAATCAACGCCATTCGCCTGTGGTACCATCATTGGCTCATCACTCCCGAGCAGCTTCCTGCTCACTACGTATTGATTGTTTTAACTATTATTTTTTACATATATGGAATCATTAGCTTTATTATCCAAGGTAAGAAATGCCCTACGAATGTTAGAGAATGGAGAGTGTGGTTTCGACAGCATTCAGCGTGAAGCCGCCATGCGTACCCTCGACTATTTCATGAGTGGCAACAGCCATTTCAATGAAATCTCAGCCAGAGGCTGCATCGCCCAGATGTATTATTATCGCACGGACACCGAGAAGGCGTTTGCCCCTTATTTTTCCTACGATGAGGTCAAGAACGAGTACGAGAAGGTAGCCCATCTTATTCCCGATTACAACCAGTGGGACTTCGCCGTTACCATGAACCTTGTCTATTCCAACCACATAGACTTGGTTCGCAAATGGTCTCGCTCCGAAGACTCAGTTATCCACAAGATTACCGACCTCTCCGTCAGTTTCCTATGCGATGAGGATACCAATCACCCCACCGACAAGATATTTTGGTACATGACAGCAGGGTAGTCGTGTTATGGGTAAAACCTACCGAAACATCGTTTATTTTTGTCCCCATTAATCAAATATTAATGGTATATATGACAGAGATAATCCAAACATTCCTACAGGAGCACCTATATAGAGCAGCGTTAATCATCGCACTCTGTATGGGTGCTCTTGTTGTTTCTATGGCCGTTGACCTCTTCTTTGGCATCAAGAAAGCCAAGGAGAACGGCGAGGCTACCACCAGCCGAGGATTCAAGAAAACGTGCGACAAGGCACGCAAGTACTTTTCACCCTTCATGGTGGCAGTGTGCATTGACATCATCGCCGCTTGTGCCAACTGCCCTGTGCCTATCTTTTCGATGGTGTGGGCTGGATATTGCGTGTTCTGCGAGTTCGTCAGCGTCCGTGAGAAGAGTTGGCAAAAGGCAGAGATACGAAAGCAGGAGCGCACCGTTAGCATTCTCCTAGAGAACAAAGACGATATAGCCAAGGCGATGATTGAGATTTTGAAGCAAACCAATGCAGAGGAGGAACAGGCATGAAGATAACAAGAGCACAAATGTTGGAGATTGTCGGCGATGCCAATCGTGTTGACCGATACTTGCATTACATCAACAACTGGGCGGACACCTTCGAGATTAACACACCTCTTCGCATGGCATATTTCCTCGGACAGGTCTTGCACGAAACCAATGGGTTGAGACAGCTAAAGGAGGCAGGAAAACCTGCTTACTTCTCCAAGTACGACAAGGGCAACCTTGCCAAGATGCTAGGCAACACCCAGAAGGGAGACGGACTTAAATATCGTGGACGAGGATTCCTGATGTTGACCGGACGAGCCAACTACCAAGCCTATCAAAACTCAGGCTTCTGCAAGGGCGACATCATGAGCCAACCCGAACTGCTCGAAACCCAAAATGGCTCAGTCAAGAGCGGAATGTGGTATTGGTGGAAGAAAGGTCTCAATGCCCTCGCCGACAAAGACGATATTTTGAAGGTCACAAAGAAAGTCAATGGTGGAACCAACGGACTTTCCGAGCGAACCAAGTGGACGGATAAATGTAAAAAGGTTTTGTGCGTATGAAATGGTATAACAGCGAAGCATGGATTAGTACGATAGTTACTATCATCGTAGGATTCCTGATTGTGTTCCTCTTGGGCGGATGCAAGAGCAAGGAGTATATCAAGGTACCAGAGTATCACACGGAATATGTGACCCGCACCGATACCTTCCACAAGTTGGATAGTGTATATCTGAAAGATTCCGTGTTCATGTATCAGAAGGGCGATACCATCTACCACACGAAGGTAACCTTCCGTGACCGCTACCATAATATATATAAGGTGAAACTCGATACCATCATCAAGCAAGATTCCGTTTTCGTTCCATATCCTGTGCAGCGAACGCTCACCAAGAACGAACAGCGACTGATGGACATCGGCAGGGCATCCATCATTTGGTTGGTGTGCCTGGCATTGCTTATAGTTCTTGCTTGTCTTCTAATTTATTATGACCACAACCGTAACAAAAAGTGTTAGCTTATGGCTGAGATTTCAAAGGAACTGGAGGCGATTGATGCATTGCTCATGGAGTTTCATGAGCGCATTCGTTCGGGCAGATGCCTCACGAATCGCCTTCAAAACACAATGATGTTGGATTTTCTTCACCTAATCGCCAACAAGGATGAGGGAATGAGCTTCGCCGAGGCATGTTCTTATACTCGCATTCGTCCTTCCACTTTCAGAAGATTGGTCGCCGACGGAAAACTGCCACAAGGCAAGAAACGGAAAGGCTTCACCGAGAAGTTTTGGTACGCCAAGGATTTGGATGAATACTTAGATAAGTTGATAAGTTCTTAGATTTTGTTTCATGTTCAACAGATTGTTAGTTGTTTATTTATGTTCTTAACTAAAAATCCCCCACTCAGCTGTGAAGCAGGGTGGGGGATATGTTTTATATCTTGGCAACGGAGTGAACGCCATCATATCCGCTGCTCTCTTTCACTTTCTTCTTCCATGCAGGTTTCTCCATATCGCAGAGCGATACATAAAGACCGATTGCCGTACTCATCAACACATCATCGTGGTTGCCATTTCCCACGATGTTTCCTAGGCTACCATCATCGTGTCGCTCGTAGATCCTCAGTTCATGATACATCTCCTTGTCTGGCTCGTCCCAAAGCATATCATCCACAAACTCCTCCAAGTTGTCGATAATCTGCTGCTTGGTTAGCTTGTTGGTCTGGAATCCGTACTTCATCAGCACATTGTCGCCCACATCTTCCGAACTGCTCGTTCTCTGATACAGGTTATCATAGTAGTCAGCTATCTCCTCTAGGATGGTCAGAAAGTGGTCGCCCTCCGTATTGTTACCCTTCTCTCGGTCGGCAGTGTTACTTTCTATCACCAAGAGTGCATCATCGTAGTAATGCGCCAATGCCGCCGCCATCCACGCCAGCTTGTCGTGTCTTACGTGTCCTCGGTATCTTGCCACCACCCTAGGCTTGCCCTTGATGGTCGGAATCATGCCGAATCTGTCTATCACCGTCATCACCGTATAGTCAGATGTCGAACTCTTACCACCAATATCCACGCTTACAATATATCGGTTTTCCACTTGCAGCACGTTAGGCACCGCCCAAATCTTCAAGTCGCCTGTGCCATCGGTACGGATTTCAATCTTCGATTTTGCGATGGTCGATTCATCTTTCACCGATGTGTTCACCATAATGTCGGCAGTATAGAGAGGCTCACGCTTGTACTTTTTCTGCAAATCATCAATAGAATATGGATTAAATACCAAGTTACCAGAGTTACGGAAGGCATCTTCCTCATCTACTGGTGCCTCGGTGGCGCAGAAGGCATGGGTCGTAAACTTGTTTCTAAAGTTTCTGTACCATTCGATGGCTTGGAAGCAAGCTCCCTTTTCCCACATTCTCCAGAAGAACTTGCCTGTCTCTCGGTAGCCCTTCGGGTTGGTGCTCTTGTCTCTGTTCTGCAGTAACCACTTGGCAAAGGCTCTCTCGTTCTTCACTTCCTCCATGTCGTGCTCGATGAAGAAACAAGGGATGAAGAGGAAGGAGTAAGCATCGTTGTTCTTCGGGTCCATGGCGAGCTGGCACTTCTCGTAGAAAAATCCAGAGTTACCTTTTCCAGTACTCTCGAATACCTCCAAGTTGTCCTTTTGGTTTCTGATACCACCCGAGATAGACGAAATCACACCCTCTGGGTCGTGCTCAGGGGTCTTCTTCCAGTAAGCCACCTCCGAATAGTGGGCGCAGTGGAAGTTGCTACCACGCACCGAATCGAAGTTCTCGAATGATGCCACGGTCAGTGTGCTTCGGCGGATGGCTCTCATACCGTCTGTTACTTGGAAGTCATCAGGAGAGTTCTCGTAAGGAGAGAATTGCAGCTTGGCACCGCTGTGCCCGAGTGTCCAACCCGGTTGATGCTCCAAAGCCTTTCGGTACATAGCCTTGATTTTTTTCGCCGTGTTCTTCTGCTGTGCTAGCACGATGGCGTTCCATCCGTCTCTACGGAAGTCTTGCAGCCATTTGATGTAGAGCTGTGTCAGTGTGGAACCTCCCCACTGTCTGGCTTTCAGGATAACCACACGGATTGCTGCACCGCTTGTGCGCAGGTCTTCGAAAATCTTCAATAGCTTTCTCTGTGGATAGTTCAGCTTGAAAGGTATCATGTTACCTGTCACCTTATCCTCTATCTTGTCGGTCGCATATAGGGCAAACTCGGGGTCTTCTCTGAATCTTACCTTCATGATTTCGAAGGTCAGAACCATAATGAGCTGCTTGGTGTAATAGCTTTTCTCGTTATACTCTCGCCCCCACACCTGTATGATGTATTCTTTCAGACTGCCCATCTGTTTCAGTCCCCTATATAATAAGGTACGCATACACTCCTTGGGCACCCACATCTTCTTGATCATAAAGTCAGGAAGCTCCAACAGCTCCCTGTGCTCCATGTCATAGCAGTTTTCGCCTGTCCACGGATTATAGGTTCCGTATATCTCTTCATACCTCGCTCGGTTCTCCAGTACGAGGTCGTCTATTTGTTTTTCAGTTACCTGTGCCATTTCCTAAGTCGTTTAGTTCCTCAAAGTCAGCGTCCTGTATCTTCGGTACGCTCTCCATGTCCAGAGCCTTGTCGCTGCTTACCTTCGTCATGCCCATCGCTGCAAGCTGCTTGAAGTCCTCATCCAGTCCATGTGTCACGCTTACCTCGCTCTGCTTAGGTATCATGTGCTTCATCAAGTCCTTGTAGATGGTGCAGTAGGTCTTGGGGTCATACTCAGCTAGCTCGTCCATCTTCTCCTCGAATTTCTCTTGATGGCGAGCCAAGAAGTCACGCAAGAACTCCTTCTGTGCGCTCTTCTTCACTGGCAGAATCTTCTTGGCTTTCTCTGCCCTTTCCTTTTGCAGTTCTCTTACGCTCTGAAAATTGAAATCGTCCATACTTCATAGTTTAAGGGGATTTGCAATCCCCGATTACCCAAATGGTTTCATCATGTGTATCATAGCCCCAGGCTTCGTTGCGTTGGCTGCTTCGATGATTTCCATTTCGTCATCCTCTAGCTGCGACTGCTTATCCACCGTCAGAGGGTCTTTACTGGTCAGCGTCAGCATAAAGTACTCATACAGCGCACCTGTGGATATGTAGTTGTGTATCGCCTGTACCAAGCTGTCATATCTTGTATCGTCCCAGTAGTCTGGCATCCTCAGCCAAAGTTCCTTCTCCTCCCATTCCTTCAGGGCGTTGTCTCTTACCTTGCCTTTCGGCTTCATGATATAGGCTTGCAGTATTCCTTCCACCTTGGCTAGGTATTTGTCGAACCATCTATAGAATAGCGGTCGCTCTTGGTCGTTCTCGCTAGTAGGGATGATTTCGTCCTGCTTGGTGTCCGTTCCTCGCCGTGCCCTGCCTATCATCAGTGTGGTAGCATCTATGTCGTACCAAAGTTGGTTGGCGTAGATGAATACGTGCTTGTCGAAATAGATATGCGCAGGGCGTGGTGGACGAGGCAAGAATGGATTAGGCTCTGGCTTCCATCCTTGCTCTCTCAAAATATGCGTTGGGTGCAATGGGTTGAATTCCATATCATACCTCCTTTGCTACGGTTACTTCTACCTCCACGCTCAGCTTGTCGCTGTGTCTGGAGAACAATGTTACGTATGCCACGCCCGTGTTCTTTGGCTTCAACCAGAAGGCGTGAGGTTCCTGTATGCGATGAACCTCCAAGATGCTGTTGTCGTTGCTCCTTGCTTCGATGTCATCTATGGCTCCATCGTCTATGCTGTAAGATAGGGTCACGTCCTCCTCGTCTATGCGAATAGTGATTCCGCCGTCAGCATCGCTACCATCCACCTTGGCGGATAGATGCTGTGTATATGGCACCGTTGGCAGCACTGGACCACTCAGCACAAAGCATCTTCTGATGGCTTGCTCGTCCATCGTCAGGAAACCTTGGTATGGCTCGGCTTGCTTCTGGTTGGTGGTTTTCACCCACCACTGGAGAATCATGTAGTCCTCCACATACTTGGCTACCATTCTTGCTAGCGTGTCGGTCAGCGTTCCGTTGCATCTTCTAGAGGCATTCAGCGTAAACTCCACCACATCGTCCGTCTTGTCGGCGTAGTAGATGATGTTGTCGCCCATCGTCTGCTCGTTCGATACGATATAGTCCGCCAGAATGGTCTTCACCATTTCTAGGGCTGTTCGGAAGTCGTGTGTAAGGGTTTGCTCATGCACGTCTTCCGTTCCTGCCGCCTCGTTGAAACTGAGCTTGATAGCCTTGTCATCGGTCGCTCCGTCCACCTTCGCCTTCAAGAAAGTGGCGTTCTTCACCTCGTTGAGGATAGCCGATTTTACGATTTGAAATTTTACTATCATAGTTGTATCTCCTTATTTTAGTCTAGTATTACTTCTCCTGTCATGTCCAACAGCGTCTTGCTGCTCTGCTCAGGAGCGTCTGGCGTGAATATCAGCTTGATGGCAGCACTAAGGTGTGCTTGCATCTCTTCCTCCATGTTTCTGCGTGCCTCTTCCGTCAGGCTCAGTCCGAATACCTTTAGTTGGCAAAATGCGTCCACATAACTGATAAAGTTCTGTTTGAACACTTTTCTTTTCGCCTCGTTCACCCTAGGGTTGTGGAAGGTGATATTGATGTTGTCATCTTCCTCATATCCTGTGATGATAGGTGCAAACTCGCCAAGGAATACAGACACGCCATTTCTGAGGTAAGTGGTCAGATACTTCTCTTCCGCCGCCGAAAGTGTTGTGCTTGTATAGAGGGTGTTGCCATCCTTTGTGGACAGTCGCTTGCCTGTCATGGCTAGGTTCCCCTTTATCTCATCCCTCAATGAGCTGATTGTGATTGTAATCGTCTCTGCCATATCTTTTACGCTGCATGATTATAGAATTGGTTCACGGCGTTCTGGTCTGCGCCCTGTACGATGCCGTTCTCGTCCACCTGTCCGCCTCCTTGCTGCATAGCCATCTGTCGTTGCTGCTCATACATCTGTTCCAGCTGAGCCTGTTGCTCCTGTACGCTAGCCAGAAGCTTGTCGGCGAATGGTGCGTTGAGGTTCTGTAGGTATTGCACGATGTTGATTCCACCCATTTCGAGAAGCTTGTCAAGCGTGTCGTTCTGCATTGTGTTGTAGGTAGCTGTTGCCGCAGCGTTCTTAATGCTTATCTTGAAGTGAATGTCTCGGGCTGAAAGTCTATCGTACTTATACACCTTGTTAAAGTTCCGGTCATACACCTTTCTTCCGTCCTCATAGAACTGCTGTATGGTCATGCACTTCTTGGTTGCCAGTTTTTCGGTGAACACGTCCATGTCCGATAAGATGGTGTAGAGCGAGGTCGTGGCGTTCTGACTCTCCTGTGCGTATCTTGCCGCCGAAGTTCCTGCCGATGGGGTCTTGCCTTGCAAGGCACCGCTCACGTTGGTTACCTCCCTAATCAGGTTCAGCTCTATCTGTAGCAGTTCGTTCGTACCGATGTTCACGGCGTTCGATGTGATTACCTCTGGCTTCACGTTCGGCATCGTCTTCTTAGGTGCGTAGAATATCCATCCATCATATTCAATGGCTTCTTCCATGAATTGTTGTGGCGTTCTTCCGTTGAGCACGGTGGTTGGTATCATCTTGAATCCCTTGAAGCTGCTTCTTATAGCCATGTCGTTCATCACGATCAAGCGGTTGATGTAGCGTTGCTGGTCTATCACGTTCGCTAAGAAAGGATGAATCTCTCCGTTGATGTATGGATAGAGCTTCATCGTGAAGGGGTGCGACTTGTAGTCGTAAGGGGTTTCTCCTTGGCAGAGCACGGTTCCGTCTGGTGCCATGTAGGTGTAGTACCAATACTTATCAGCTATCGGCTCAGAGGTGATATAGGCTCTTTCGTCCTGTGGTACGCCCATTTCGTCATACTGCTTCTTTCGCTCCTCGTTCTTCCTCTTAAGGTCTTGTATCATCGCCGTATCATCTAGGTCGATTCTAAACCAAGCCTCCGTGGTGTTGGAGGCTATCGGGTCGAAGCATTGCAGCCTAGCCTTGGTCTCGGTAGTCCATACCTCAATCACCCTAGAATAATGCCGTCCCTTGTTGCTGTAGTCGAAACTGAGGTTGTCTAGTTTCTTCTCCTCGTTAAACTCATATCCGTAGCCAGTATCGTCCATCTGATGAATGTCGAATATTTCGTTCAGGTCTTCGATGGTAAGGTTATACTCAGATCGTGCGAATTTCTTGTACAGGTCTTCTCGGCTCACGTCATGCAGCACGCCTATCAAACTGATGTCGTTATGTCTAGGGTCACTGCCACACTCAAAAAACATGTGGTCTGGCTCCATGAGTTCCGTCCAAGAGTCGGGCATTTCCAGCTCCTTGTCTTCCCAGCTCTCACGCACAAACATCTGTCCGCCCTGTAGGTAGTCCTTGATGGCGTGGTTCAGTAGGTCTTGCATCTCCGTGGTCTGCCAGTTGCACTGCATCGTGGCACTCATCATGTCGCTCAACTGTCTAGAGTCGTTATCTCGGGCAAAGCATACAGGCTCCGTGCCCTGCTTGGCATAGAGACCTGCTATTGATTCCAAGATGCTCACCATGATGTTGTTGCTCATAGGTGTCTGGTTGCGCTTCTCCATATAGGTGCGCTCGCTCATTTCCTCCCAGTAGCCATGATGGTACACTCTGATAGTGTCGCTCCATTGGTCGCCGTTGCAATAGCGCATGGTTCTGGCTCTCGTCTCACGCACGCCGCTCAGGTTGTTCCAAGCATTTCTGCATCGGGTCAGTAGTTCCCAATCCTTTCCGTGCTCCTGTCGGCGTTTGCGAGCCTTCACCGAGTCGTACGTGTCGCGCCGAGGCATCACCTTGCTAAGTGTCAGCAATCTAGTTTTTGCCATATTTATTACACATTATTTAATTATAGACGTTCTACTATAGTAGAAATTCACCGCAAAAATAACTCATATTAAGCCTTGCTTTGCCCATTGCACGATTTCTGATACTCCCAAATCGTGTTATGGGCAAAACGACTCTTGTTTCTTTGCATCTTTGCGGCAAAATAATGTTTAACATTTAATTTCTACTATTGTAGATGATAGTATCAGATTCGAAAAAATGACAGAAGAAGAAATGAAGAAACAGAATGCAGAGGGTACAGCCGAGGTTGCTGCTCCTGCTGAATCTGCCGAGTCTGCTCCGCCTGTTGACGAGCGACCTAACCGCACGGCATTCTCCAAGCGCTTCTCCAAGCGACACAAAGACATCGACTTTGAGGATAAGGAGGCACGCTATGCGGCAATGAACGATGATGCCGACACTCTGGGCAAGTACGAGGAGAATGGTCAGGCTCTGAGCAAGATGCTCGATAACAACAAGTGGCTAGCTGCCATGGTTCTCGACTCCACCAAGAAGGGTATGCACCCATTCGAGTGGATGGCTTCACAGGGCATCGACATCAAGGCTGCTCTCGAAGACGAGGAGTTGGGCAAGAAGGTCGCCGACCAAATTACAAAGTTCCAAGAGAAGGTAGCAGAGCAAGAGCGACATGGTGAGCAACTGATGAAGAATCTCCAGAAGTCTCGTGAGGCATTGGATAAGTTGGGGCTTTCAGACGATGAGGCTAACGACCTCTACGGAAAGGTATGGGGTGTTATCCAAGATGCAGAGGAAGGCAACATCTCTTCCGACACATGGAAACTCTTCCAGCAAGCCTACAACTACGATTCCGACATTTCTTCCGCCCGAAACGAGGCTGCCATGCAAGCCCGAAACGAGAAGATTCAGAATAAGGTTCGCTCGTCCGCTTCCGAGGGCATTCCTCCTTCACTATCTAGCTCTGGTGCAGGAAACAAACCAGCCAAGAAAAAATCTCAGAAGAAGAACGGTTTCTTCGAGGGTCTTACCTATTAAGCAATATTAATCCATAAATATAAGTAAAAGATGAAGAAAGTAATTAATTATTTTTCTAGTGGTCAGTTCATCTGTAAGATGATTCTGATGCTTCTTGCTGTTGTCACTGGCGGTGGCTTGATGGCTGTGGCTGATAAAGTCGAGCCTGATTTGAATGAGCCTGGTTCCCGACCTGCATCAAAGGAGGAGGTAGCAGGAGCAGAAAATGTAGATAAAACGACCGAAGACTTGCTAGCCCCTGGTGGAGGTAACGCAGGTATTGATTTGACCGGCACACAGGGGTCTGCAACCCAAATTGATAAAGGTGGCTTGGAAGAGGAAGATTGGGATACTGAGGTCATTAAGTATCACCCTTATCGAAACCCTATGCTTTCCATCGTCCGCAAGTTCACCAAGACCGTTCAGTGCAAGGGCTACAAGAAGAAGCACGCACGTTATGGTGGAGAGACCCTTGACGGCGAGGTTACAGCAGAGATTGCAGCAGGTGCTACTATCAAGCTGACTCGTTCCAACTTCTCTGGTTCGCTGAAACCATTCTACAAAGGCTCTACCGTCTTTGCGCCAGACATCGCAGGTTATGCAGAGAACTCACAGACAAAGACAGAAGGTCGTTTGATGCTTTTGGTTACAGGCACCAACGAGACTCGAACAGAGATTACATTGCAGGCTGTCAATGGACCAGCTGTTTCCGAGGGCGAAGATACCGAGTACTTGGAGAACATGACCTGTCCTAGGATTCCTGTAGGTACACGACTCCTTTGTGGAGCAACCGCTCTGTCTGAGAGCCAGATGAAGGTGCCTACCGAGAACTATCAGCCACGTTCTAAAGAGGTTTATCTCCAGAAGAAAGCATTCTCCATCGTCTTCACAGATGAGTTCGAGAAGGTCGAGAAAAAAATTCCACACAGCGTTTCCGATATGAAGGAGGATGGTCTCGACAAATTCCTCTTGCGTGCAGAGCGTTCATATTGGATGGGTAAGCAGCGCCGTATTCATTCCCTTACTGAGGATGGTGCTGCCGAGTACACTTATTTCGCTGAAGGTGTATTGAATCAGGTTACTACCCAGTACGGTATTGGCAATGTTTATAACTACGAGGACTTGACCGCTATCAGCATGATGATGTTCACTGACTTCGCCGAGAGCGACCACATCTTTATGTTCTGTGGCAAGAACGCCATCAAGCGACTCATGAACATCAAGATTCCAGAGGGTCGCACAGAGGTACTTACCACCCATGAGGAAATCAACATCACATTCTCACGTTACAAAGACAACTACGGAACTATTGATTTCGTTTGGGATCAGACGCTCGACTTTATGAATATGGAGGACTGCATGGTTGGTGCCGACTTCAAGGGGGCTCGTCACTATGTGAAGGAGAAGGGCAAGGATAAGACCAACGACATGAGCAAGGATGGACACGACCCAAGAGAGGCTAAGCGATACATGCACATTGAGGCAGATTGCATCGCTCTCCGTGGCTTCAACTCTATCTTGGTGGGTCCTACTGCCTTTATCACCAATCTTGGCGTGAATGGCATTGTAAACACCATTGTATCTGTGGCAGAACTTCCTAAGGTAGCAGCCAAAGGTGCTAAGTTCGCCTTGACAGCCGACTATACAGACAGCGATTCTGTTAAGTACGAGAAGGGAAAGGTTTACGTTTACAACGGCACCAAGTGGGAACTCTACTCAGGTATGGATGTTGCAGCGTAAGGCTTCTTTTCATACTTCATCAATATAAAAAATCAAGCAAGGGGGCAGGAGTGAAAGCCCTGTCCCCTTTGTGATAAAACAAAGAAGAAAATGATTAAGACATACAGATATAATGAACTTTGCAACAGCGTGAGCCATATTCTTACAGGACTTGGTGGCAACACAATGCGCTTCGACTTCACGCATGGCAACATTGCTGGCAACAAATATCCAGAAGTCACACTTCGCAACCGATATGCCCAAGACTTGTTGGAGGGGCACGAAATTTTCAAGAAAGGAAAGGTATCATTGGTTCGTTCTACAGCCGAGCCATCTGATGTAGTGGATGATACGCCGACCGAGAAGAAGCAGGAGACAACCGAGGAGGTAAAGAATATCCGTACCGCCGCTGATGTCATTGCTTACATCAACGAGCGTTTCGGTAAGGATTACAGAACGCTTGCCAAGGCGATGAACCTAGCTTCAAAGTCGGGAATCATCTTCCCAGACTACAACGAGTAACAATATATATAATAAGGTGAAATGAAAGTGTCTGACATCATAAAGGAAGTGCGTTGGCGCATAGACGAGGAAACCAACAACACATCGGAAATCACCGATGACAAGGACGACTTGTATATGGGCAATATCATCGAGGCGAATATCCCCGATGCCTTGCATTGGATAGCCGTAACTGCCACATCTTCTTCCGCACTCTCTGGTTCTACCACGACAACCAAGAAGAACGATGATTCTTCCACGGAATCCAAGAAGGAGAGCGTTCCATCTACAGCATCTACCACCACGACCATACAGGTGGAAGCTTACGAGAATAGCGATGATATAGGTGTTATCACAATGCCAGAGAGCGTTTCTGTTTTCAATATCAATCGTGTTCGAGGCAAGGGATGGCACAAGGCAGTAGTGCCAGTGGAAGATACAGACGATGAAGCCTTGATGATGTTCGATGATACTGCCAAGGGAACTTTCGATAGACCGCTAGCAGCCATCATGCGAGTCAATCCGCTCAAAGTGCTCATTCAGCCAAAGCCATCAGACGATGGTTCCGTTACCATTTCCTACGTAGGAGTGCCTACCGACCTCACAACATCTTCCGATGGAGAAAAGACGGTAGAAATCTCCGACACCTTCAAGGGTGCATTCATCCATTATCTCGCCTTCCTGTTGCTCTCAGCCTACAATGATACCAAGGCTAGCCAGATGTACACGATTGCCTTGCAGCAGCTGGGCGTAAGTCAAACCTCAAAGTGATAAAGTAGTATGGAGTATGTATCAACCAACTATAGCGAGGAAGAGCTTGCATGGGTATCTCCAGAGATTACCTTGCATCGTGACATCTATCTGATGGTTACCTTGCAAACTCCAGGCAAGCTTGTCATTCGCCAAGATTGCGGCGATGGCAGAAAGCCCAAGGCTCCCCTCTGTCCACACAAGAACACGACAGAGTTCAAGCTTCGCATCCGTGTAATGCCAGAGACTGCAAAGATTCAGTTATTCACTTCTTCACAACCAAAAGAAATCAAATATGCCTACATTTAGAGACGATATTAAACTAGGTAGCAAGGTGCCGATGACGAAGACAGACGACATCAACGACCAAGCTATCACCACCGTCAAGATTCGTGACGGCAATGTTACGACAGAGAAGTTGGCGGATGGTGCAGTAAGTTCCGACAAGCTACCCGATGGAGCGATCAAGACCCCTAAGATAGCAGACGGTAACATAACGACCGGAAAGCTAGCCGAGTTATCGGTAGTTACTTCCAAAATAGCCGACCAGAACGTAACCACCGAGAAACTTGCCGACCAATCGGTAGATAACTCCAAGCTGTCTCCTTCGTCCGTCACCTACGACAAGTTAAAGGACAAATCAGTTATCACCGAGAAGCTGAACGACAGAGCCGTAACTACAGAGAAGGTTGAGGATAAGGCTATCACTAACCACAAGCTAGGAGATTCTTCTGTTAATACAAGAGTGCTACAAGATGCCAGTGTCACAACCGATATTCTAGCCAATGATTCTGTTACGTCAGACAAGTTGGCTACGGAGGGTGTGACAAGAGATAAAATTGCAGAGGCATCAATTACGCTCGACAAGTTAGCAGACAATTTGAAGAAACTCATCCTTGCAGCCATCGGTCTTCCAGACGATTTAGTGGAGCAGATTCAAAATGTAAATGACTCCATCCACAACCTGCAAGCCCAAATAAATGAGTTCATTCCTATTACTGACTTAGAAATTGACAAGGTGGTGGAAGGAACTTATGTTCCAGTAGAACCAATTACTCCTCAGACAATCGAACATAGACTCCACAACGTGGAGCAAGAGGTTGAAACCATCAAAAAGTCAAATATGAAGCCAGATGAAGTTAAAAACATCTTAACATAACACATCTTATGGAATACTTAGATAAAATTGGATTGTCAACCCTTTGGGATAAAATTAAATCCTATATCAATGGGCAAAACTTTATAAAAAGTTCAGAAAAAGGCTCTGCGAATGGTGTCGCCTCGCTGGATTCACAAGGTCGTGTGCCTATAGCTCAACTCGGAAACTTAGATATGTCACTTTTCAAGGTAGTAGATGCTTTACCGACAAAGGACATCTTGGCGAATAGAATTTATCTCATCAAGTCATCATCTTCAAGTACGAAAAACGTCTATGCTGAGTATATCTATACAGGTGATGTGTTCTCTACTTATGATGAAAGTAAATGGGAGAAACTGGGTGAGTATAAAGCTGATGTTGACCTAACACCTTATGCGAAGACCGCAACTGTCAATGCTGCCTTAGAAAAAAAAGTTGATAAGGTGTCAGGGAAAGGATTATCTACAAATGACTATACAACAGCAGATAAGAATAAGCTAGCTGGAATCCCAGATTTTATAGCTATCTCTGATGAGTATATCAATTCGCTAACTTAATGAATTTATAATATGGAAAAGAAATATTTAAATGACTCTGGGGTCGTGAAGTTATGGGACAAAATGAAGTCCCATGTCAAGGACACCTCGGATAATTTACAGAAGAGCATAGACAGTAACAAGGAGAAAATCACTGCCAACAAGTCTGCTCAGGATGCCAAGAACACTTTCTTGGATGAAGGTATATCCAAGTTAAACACTCGTGATGACCAGATTACCGAGTCTTTGAAAAATATCGCTGTAACAGGTGGCGCTAGCGTTGCCACTGCTGTTACCTATGACAATAAAACATCTAATCTTGATGCGGCCAACGTTCAAGGTGCAGTGGATGAATTGCAGACAAAAAAGTTCGACAAGAACTCCATTGTACAGGAGACAGGTGATGCCGAGGACAAGGTAATGAGTCAGAAAGTGGTGAGTAACAAACTCAGCGACTTATATCGTAAAGCGTACATTATAGCAGGTGGTAACATCAAGCCTATAACGATTAAAAAAGAATTGATAGACAAGGTTGAGCATATCAAAGTCAGCATTGTTACAGATGAAAATGTTGATATAAGATATGATAATAAACGTTTTGCCGTTGACACTTCGACCAAGGAGTTAGATTATGCCAACCCATTACAAAAAAAAGAACTTTTTGTAGCCATCAATGTTGAAACTAAGCAGCTTGTGATGAAGGAGTATAACAATATGCTCGATAATAACGAGTATTATTTGTTTTCCTTGCATTCTTTGTTTGGTGCAAATCTTCCGCTTGATTGGGTAAATTACGAAGGGTTTGATAATAATATCCTTTCTAATAAAGTGGATGGCTTA
>ERZ808274.36-NODE-36-length-70960-cov-4.379198_pt1 | contig 70960 bp, 54 predicted proteins | sample MGYA00521277_ERZ808274 | MGnify/ENA primary metagenome ERZ808274 (study PRJEB31516, sample SAMN03275597) | gut metagenome | biome: mammalia-associated habitat; material: feces | host: Papio cynocephalus | place: Kenya | collected 2012-07-28 ... | reverse complement strand
GAACATTTAGATCCATGTCAAGTCCTGGTAAGGTTCTTCGCGTAGCATCGAATTAAACCACATGCTCCACTGCTTGTGCGGGTCCCCGTCAATTCCTTTAAGTTTCAGTCTTGCGACCGTACTCCCCAGGCGGACAACTTAATGCGTTAGCTTCAGCACTGCCTCACAGCAATACTTAGTTGTCAACGTTTACGGCGTGGACTACTAGGGTATCTAATCCTATTTGCTCCCCACGCTTTCGTGACTGAGCGTCAGTATCGAGCTAGTAAACCGCCTTCGCCACTGGTGTTCCTCCATATATCTACGCATTTCACCGCTACACATGGAATTCCGTTTACCTCTCTCGCACTCTAGCTGAACAGTTTTTGGAGCTATATGGGGTTAAGCCCCACGCTTTCACTTCAAACTTATTCTGCCGCCTGCTCACTCTTTACGCCCAATAATTCCGGATAACGCTTGCCACCTACGTATTACCGCGGCTGCTGGCACGTAGTTAGCCGTGGCTTTCTAATAAGGTACCGTCAAACAACCATCATTTCCTATGGCTGTCATTCTTCCCCTACAACAGAACTTTACAATCCGAAGACCTTCATCGTTCACGCGGCGTTGCTCGGTCAGGGTTTCCCCCATTGCCGAAAACTCCCTACTGCTGCCTCCCGTAGGAGTCTGGACCGTGTCTCAGTTCCAGTGTGGCCGATCACCCTCTCAGGTCGGCTACGCATCCTCGCCTTGGTGGGCTGTTATCTCACCAACTAACTAATGCGCCGCAGGTCCATCTTTCAGTGAGGCTTTGGAGCCCCTTTTAGGATTCAGAGATGCCTCTAAATCAGTTATCCGGTATTAGCCAAGGTTTCCCTCGGGTATCCCAAGCTGAAAGGCAGGTTACCTACGTGTTACTCACCCGTTCGCCACTAGGTGTATTGCTACACCTCGTTCGACTTGCATGTATTAGGCACGCCGCCAGCGTTCATCCTGAGCCAGGATCAAACTCTCAAAAAGTTTTATCTTAGTTCAATATAAATCTGGTTTTATTGTTTTAAAAAATTGACGTTAATGTTTCTTGTACATCTGTTCAGTTTTCAAAGATCAGTTTGTGCATTACACTCTCGTGTACTCTAGTTCCCTTTTGGAAATGCACTTGGATAATCATAGCACTTAGCTATTTTTGATGTCAACATCTTTTTTAATATTTTTTTAAGATGTGGACTTTTTTTAAAGCCCCTCAATTGGGGCTTAGATTATTATATGATAGTCAAGAAATAAATCAAGCACATTTATGAAATTTTTTTCCAAAGACCATGGAGATTACAAAAAGCATAGGCTGATAGGACAATTTCATTATTTAATAAGGCAAATTTTGCCATCGGTTCTTGTCCTGGTTTTAAATGTTTTCTATAAAATCCTTGATCTGTATGAACAACAATCCATTCAATATAATGTTCTTTAATCATTGGATGTGGCACTTCACCAACTTTAATTATTACTTCACCATCTTTTTCTTCAATAACAGGAACGTGTTTTTCGCTCGATGCATCAACTGAGCCTGGAACAAGTTCTTCCATTGTTTCACCACAGCAATTAAGTTTGCCGTTTTTATCGTCGATCATCTCGACAATGTTTCCACAGATTTTGCATTTAAAGAATTTCATTTTGACTCCTCCTTATATATATCTATATTTATTATACACGTATATGCGTGCGCACAAAGAAAAACGCACCAAGAAGTGCGTTTATCAATTTTACTTATTTTCGTCTTTTAGATGATGAGACAACAGCAAGTATTCTTATAAAAATATTAATGAAATCAACATACAAATTGAATGCGCAATATAAAGCAAGATTATTGTTTGCTTCACCTCGTAAAACAATTTGTTTGATTCTCCATACATCAACTGCGGTTATGAGCATCACAACACCAAATATTGAAAATTCGATAATTAAATATGTAATTTCAAACAATGCTGGAAATAGTAGATACCAAATCCAATTCATAATTCCAATAAACAATGCACCACTTAAAATCCCAAGTGCAACAATTAATAAGAAATTTATATTTCCCTTAGAAATAATTCCTATTAAAGCCATAATAAGGAAAGCAATACACGTCATTGCGAATGTTAATGATAAAACATAGAAGTCAACGTACATTGTAAATGAAGAAACAAGAACACCCATCAATATTGCATAAATCACAAATGGTACGTATAAACCACCTTTTGTGCGATATCCAGCAATAGAAAACCAACAACCAACGCCAATCATTAAAACTGCAGATACGATTAATGTAATTAAATAAATCAAATAATTATCAGAATTATCAATTGGCCAAATAGTTGTAAATAAATATCCAACCAAAGCCGAAATACCAGCAGTAATAAACAATGCTATAAACATGTATAGGAAAACAATTCCCATGAATTTAGCTGTTACAATTGTTTCGATCTTTCTTGTTTCTTCCATTATATTATTCTATTGTGTTTTCAATTAATTTTCTAAATGAATCAGCTTTAAGTGAAGCGCCACCGACTAAAGCACCATCAACATCTTTTTCTGAAAGATAGTCATGAACATTTTCTGGTTTTACGCCCCCGCCATAGAGAATGCGAACGGTTTCACTTGCATCTCCATACACATCTTTAACGAGTTGACGGATATATCCGCAAATATCTTCAGCAATTTCTTTTGAAGCATTTTTGCCAGTACCGATTGACCATACTGGTTCATAAGCGATGACCATATTAGCAACTTTATCTTTGTCTAATCCATCAAGACCAACTCTAATTTGTTCTTTAATGATATCTTTTGTTTTTCCACTTTCAAATTGTTCAAGTGTTTCACCAACACAATAAATTGGTGTCATATCATTAGCGAATAAAGCTTTAATTTTTTTATTGCATGTTTCATTTGTTTCGGCAAAATAAGTTCTTCTTTCGGAATGACCAATAATAACCCATTTAACGCCAAGATCAAGAAGCATTGGGATTGAAATTTCACCTGTAAATGCACCATGATCTTCAAAGTGACAATTTTGTGCTGCAACGATTAAATCTGGATTTGTTTTTCTAACAGCACATAATGATAAAAATGTTGGAGCAACACCAATATCAATATCATGAGCAAGAGCAAATTTTTCAAGTTCAATTGAATCGCGTGCAAAAGCTTTTGCTTCTTCACGTGTCTTGTTCATTTTCCAGTTTCCGAATAATAATTTGCGTCTCATAATTATTTTAAAATATCAACTCCAGGAAGATGTCCATCGTTTTCAATCATTTCAAGTGAGGCACCGCCGCCAGTTGAAACGTGTGAGAAAGCATCTTTATAACCAAATTCTTTAATAGCAGCTGCGCTATCGCCACCACCGCAAACTGAGAAACAATCTTTTAATGAAGCAATAGCTTTGCAAATTGCAATTGTACCATTAGCAAAATCTTTTTGTTCAAATACTCCCATTGGGCCATTCCAGAAGATCATTTTTGCATTAGCAAGTTCATTAGCAAATAATTTTTCAGTTTCTGGACCGATATCCATTCCTTCAAAACCATCTGGAACTTCTTTTGTTATAACTTTGCTTGTCCAATTTTCAAACGTGTCTGTGCAAACTGCATCAACTGGCAAAACAATTTTACCATTTGCATCGTGCAAACATTTTCTTGCGTAATCTAATTGATCATCTTCAACAGGTGAATTTCCTGTTTTTTGACCAAGAGCTTTCTTAAATGTATACGCCATAGCGCCGCCGATAAGAATCTTGTCGCATTTTTTAAGTAATGAATCGATAACTTTGATCTTATCTGATACTTTTAAACCACCAAGAATAGCAACATATGGGCGATCTGAATCTTTAACATCTACACATCTCATCAAATTAGCAATTTCTTTTTCAACAAGATAACCTGCTGCAACTGGTTTTCCTTCTTCTTTTAAGATAGCAGGAATTCCATATGTAGAAGCATGTGCTCTATGAGCACTACCAAATGCATCCATAACATATGCATCAGCAACTTTTGCCCAAGCTTTTGCAAGTTCAGGGTCATTTTTTTCTTCGCCTTTTTCATAACGTGTATTTTGAACAAGAAGTACATCACCGGCTTTAAGAGCTTTGACGGCTTCTTCAAAATTTTCTCCACGTGTATCCTTTGAGAAAGCAACTTCTTTTCCTAAAAGTTCTGAAAGTCTTGGAGCAACGACTGCTAAATTATTTTTAGCTTTTTGTGCTTCAACAACCTCAGGAGCTTCTTTGTGTTTTACTTTTCCTAAATGGGAAAGAAGAACAACACGTGCACCTTCACTGATTAATTTTTGAATAGTTGGAAGAGCTGCTCTAATACGGTTATCATCACGAATCTTGCCATCTTTTAATGGGACGTTGAAGTCGACACGGACGATAACAACTTTATTATTAAGGTCTTTTAATTGATCAACTGTTAACATATTTTTTCTCCTTAAAGTATAAAGGGGCATCTAAATTGCTCTAGATGCCCGATATAAGACTAAATAATTAGCACTTTTCCGCAAAGTATTTAATGGTGCGGACCATTTGGCTTGTATATGAATTTTCGTTATCGTACCAAGCAACAACTTGGACTTCGAATAATCCATCAGCAACTTTTGTAACCATTGTTTGAGTTGCATCGAATAATGAACCAAATCTCATACCGATAACATCGCTTGAAACGAGTGGTTCTTCTGTATAACCGAAGGATTCGCTTGAACATTTTTTCATTTGTTCATTGATCTTTTCAATTGTAACATCTTCGCCTTTAACAACAGCAATGAGAATTGTTGTTGAACCAGTTGGGACTGGAACACGTTGTGCTGAACCGATAAGTTTTCCATTTAATTCTGGAATAACAAGTCCGATAGCTTTTGCAGCGCCTGTTGAGTTAGGAACAATGTTTGCTGCACCAGCGCGAGCACGGCGTAAATCACCTTTTCTGTGTGGTCCATCGAGAATCATTTGGTCACCTGTATAAGCATGAACTGTGGTCATGATACCAGATTGAATTGGGAATAAATCATTGAGAGCTTTTGCCATAGGAGCTAAGCAGTTTGTTGTGCAGCTTGCTGCGGAGATAATATTGTCTTCTTTTGTTAATGTTTTTTCGTTAACTGAATAGACAATTGTTTTTAAGTCTTTTCCTGCAGGAGCGGAAATAACGACTTTTCTTGCACCAGCATCGATGTGAGCTTGTGATTTTTCTTTTGATGTGTAGAATCCTGTACATTCAAGGACAACATCAACACCTAATTTGCCCCATGGTAAATTTTGTGCTTTTGGTTCTGCATAAATGGTAATTTCTTTTCCATCGACAGTGATTGAACCAGGAACTAAAACTGTCTTTTTATCTTCTGCTAAGACAGGTTCTTTTGAAGAAACAACATGTTTGTTTTCTCCAAATACACCAGCATATCCACCTTGAGCGGTGTCATATTTTAACAAATTTGCGAGCATCTTTGGTGAAGTAAGATCATTGATAGCAACAATCTCATAACCTTCGGCACCAAACATTTGACGGAACGCTAAACGTCCAATGCGGCCAAATCCATTAATTGCAACTTTAACTGACATTATAATGTCCTCCTTATATTATTGCCGCTTATATTTTATATAAAAATAACAATAGATGACAATAATTTTTATTTTTGAAAGTGCTTTCTTTTGATGGAATCGAGAATAATTTACTTTTTTAAATAAAAAAGAGGATTAAATCCCAGGTATAGATTCAATTCCTCTAAATAATTCTGACAAACTAATTGAGAATGCATTTGCTATTCTTTCAAGAACATCAAGTGTTGGATTTCTTCTGCCGTTTTCTAAATCGCAAATATAATTTCTATTAACACCGCTTTCAATTGAAAGCATAAGTTGTGACCATCCTTTTTGTTTTCTAAGGAAGATAATTCTCATTCCGAGTTGCTCATTTGATTTCATCAAGATAATCCTTATATTGAAGAGCTTTTTCATGAATTGCTCTGAATAAGTGATTCACATTACTTCTTGAAATAGTAACGCCCATTTTTTCGCTAAGACGGTCTGCAATTTCTTGAAGCGAAAGATCCTCATTTTCAAGCCTTATTTTCATTAGCTCTTTTTGCTTAACATTTTCTATTTTATCAATGCCAATAATCTTATCTAATATTTTAATATCTTCAATTTGCTTATTTGCAGCGGACATTGTTTTGGCAAAATTTGCATTATCGAGATTGCTTAACCTATTTCCAATATTGGAGAAATCTCTACTGATACGAACATTTTCGAATTCAAGCGCAGTATTTGTGGCTCCTAAAAGGATAAGAAATTCAGTTATTTGTTGACTTCTTTTTAAATAAACAACATATTGATTTCTTCTTTTGATAGTTTTGACATTGAATTCACCGCTTTTAAGTTTTAAAAATAGTTTTGCAAACCACTTCATATAATTTTCATCACTCAACGCTACTTCCAGATGATAATTAGATTTTTTTGGAGAATTAACCGAGCCACTTGCTAAAAAAGCACCACATAAATAGCCCGCAATCATATCATCATTGCAAACAATATTTTTTGCAATTTTCCCATCCAAAAAAGAAATCTCTAAATCAGAAATAATATAATCAGCTTCATCTATGACGATATTATAAAATAATCTCTTTTTAAAATTCATTGCTTTTGAATAAGTGAATCTGCATGGTATTCCATAAACTTTTTCAATCGCATGATAAATAAATTTGGCTATTTTAGCGTTCTCTGTTTTTAAAGTAATTGTCTCTTTACCATTGTTAATAGATAAAGAACCATTAATCTTAATAAAAGACGCCAAAACGGCTCTTAGTCTTTCATCGCTGAGATCCAAAGAGGCAATTTCTTCTTTAACTTTTTGTGTGAACGATACTTTAGCTTGCATTTTATTTTTTCAAATCCCTGTGCATTGAATATGTATTATAAATCTTTTCATAATATTTTTTCAAATATTCAGCAACCATTACAGAGCGATGTTGACCACCGCTACAAGCGATTCCGATTGTAATCATTCTTCTACCGGCTTTTGATACTTCGTTTAAATAATAGTTCAAATACGAAGTCAATTTATTCAAATACTCTTTAGTAATATCAAAAGACATTATGTAATCAATAACTGGTTTGTCTAAACCATTAAGTTCTTTCAAATCATTGACCCAATATGGATTAGGAAGAATCCTAACATCGAATACTGATTCGACGTCTTGCGGAACGCTCTTTTTATATCCAAATGAAATAAAATTAACAGTCAATTTTTTAGATTTATTAGAAAAAACATTATTCAAGTAGAAATTTCTTAGATCACCAAGAGAGAATTTAGATGTATCAACATAATGTGTAAAAAAGTCTCTTATTAAAGAAATTTTTTGTTTTTCTGAGTCAATAGAATCACCTAAAGATAAGCCGTTATCTATTTGAAGAGGATGAATACGACGAGATAATTTATATCTTTCAAGCAAGACTTCTTTTGAACAATCAAGTCCAATGAAAATTGTTTCAATATCATTAAACTTCGATGCGATTTCAAATGCTCTTTTTGCGTCATCTAGGCCAATAGATAGTGCTACTTTTTGGTATTTTTCAGGATTATTTGAAAATTCGATAAATAAATCATTTAAAAGAGAGAAAGGAATGTTTTCAATTATACGGTATCCATTTTCTTCAAAGCAAGATAATGTGTAGGTTTTACCTGCACCAGAAACTCCACTGATAATTGCTAAATTGATTTTTTTATTCATACTAAAATAATTTTAACAAATTATTACCAATATGTTGATTATTTCTTTCTAATATATCTTATCGCACTAGTCGATGCGATAGCTCCGTCACTTGCCGCAGTAACAAGTTGTTTTATTGGACCATCAGCTATATCACCAGCGGCAAAAAGGCCATCAATTTCACTTTGCATGTTTTTATCAACACTAATAAAACCTTTATTAAAAGTTAGGTTCAAATTATTAAGAAAAGCCGATGCACTCTTTTTTCCAACATATGGAAAAACACCATCAACGTCAATTAATTCATTATTATTCAAAACTATTCCAGTGACACCAAACATATCGCCAACAATTTCTTTAATAGAAGTGTTTTTATAAATAACAACATTGTCTTTATTCAAATTAGAAATAAGCGATTGATCACCAAAAAGATTTTCATCATTACAAACAAAAATTAGTTTTTTAACAATATTAGATAGATATAGTGCTTCTTCTAACGCTGTATCATTATTTCCATAAACGCATACAGTTTTGTTTTTAAAGAAATTTCCATCGCATGTAGCGCAGTAAGAAACACCTCTTCCAAAAAATTCTTTTTCACCTATAATGCTATCATCTTCTTGTTTTATACCTGAAGCAACTATTAAGGCTTTTGTTAAATATATTTCCTTATCTGTAACAATTTTAAAGCCGTATTCATCTTTTAAAACGTTTACAACACTTCCATATGTGATTTGTATATCAAGTTTTCTTATTTGATTCATTAAAGAAAATAAAATATCCTTACCGCTGCACTTATCAAAACCAGGATAATTTTCAACATCTTTCAAAATATTAAGCTTCCCACCAGGAAGAAGGTTTTCTAAAATAACGAAATCAACATTTGCTCTTTTTAAATATATTGCAGAAGTTAATCCAGCAATTCCTGCTCCAATTACAACGACATCTTTCTTAATCATAAATGCAAAATATCCTTTAAATATCCTTTAAATGAAGTTATTTCAAAATCAGGAACGCATTCATTTGGTAATTTTCTCGGTGAAAATTTAACATAACCAAATTTAATACCAGCCTTTTTAGCAGTTAAATAATCGTAAATGCTATCTCCAATATAAATAACATCATCTTTATTTTTAATATCCAAATGCTTTAACGCAAGTAAAACACCCTCTGGATCAGGTTTTACATGTTTCACTTCATCAGCGCATATAACAAAATCGAATAGTTCATCAAGTTTAATTAGTTCAAGAGCAAAATTAGTCGCCTCTCTTCCTTTTGACGTAACTAAAGCGATTTTAATATTACTTTGTCTTAAGAACTGAAGCATTTCAATAACATATGGAAAAGGTTTAACATATTTAACATAATTAATTTTTGAGATCTTTTGGAAGTTATCAAAAGCTTCTTCTTGATTTGCGTTTGGAAACTCTTTTAAAAGTGATTCTTTAATTGGAGGACCGCTGAAAGTAAGAAGATGGTCATACTCAGGCTTAAGAGTTGGCTTGTAAATTTTATAAAGTTCTTCAAAAGTGGCAACAATCATCTTGTCGCTATCAAGCAAAGTTCCATCGAAATCAAAAATAACAGCCTTAATCATTATTATTAAGCAAAAATAAACGAAATTTTTCCATTAGCAAATTTAATAGACATGTAATTTCTAATTTTATATTTATTGATTAGTGTTTCTTCAAAATATGGAAGAATCTCTTTTGCGTCGTGCATAATTGCAAAATCATAATAGAAATTTTTAATATCAATGCATGTTTTTCCATTAATTTCGTATATGTCTTCAATCAATTGTTCTTTTAACATTTTCTTTTCAAAAGATTTTATATCGCTATCTTTTTTATGCAGTCTTCCATATTTATTATCATAATAATATTGATGCATATTATAGAAATCAGAAAAATAATTATTCATATATTCATCTAATTTGTCGTTATGATATTTTGAGATTGCTTTATATAAACAAATAGCTTCAATCGCTTTCTTTTGTTCACGTGTTAATGTTTTCAAATCTTCATTTTTCAAAAGATCAGAATATTCTTTACTGATATTTTTTCTATCATCTTTTTTAAATTTTTTGAAAATAAAATAATTTGGATGTTCTTGATAAAGAGTGCGGAAATAATCATATAGATGGAAAATAATTATTCCTAAAACACCAAGAGCAACAAATATGTATGCAGTTACATAAGATTGATTATACCCAAAACCTTCAGTATGTTCTTCTGTTGTATAGCCGTATCTAAGAGGCTCAAGCAAAATACGTGTTAAACCATACCAAATCAAGTACACCATGCTTAAATCACCAAAAGAAAGCAGTTTCTTAAGAGGTTTTCCAATCGCATATCTAATCACAAAGTAACCAATCAAATTTGTACAAAATTCCACGAAAAAGAGTGGCACGTACATTTTTGTTGGATCACTTGTGGAAACAAACATATTGTGAACAATGATTTTCGGAAGGAACCACCACGATGATGTATCAGTAACAAGCCCATATACTTCATGGTTGAAGAAATTACCCCATCTACCAATTGCTTGAGCGATAAGTATTGTTGGAACAATAATATCCATTGCCCAACGAACATTTACATATTTACGGAAAATCATCATGAATATGACACCGGAAATAATTCCAAGTAAAGCACCACCTTGAATAGCTAGCCCTCCATTTTGGAAAGCCCAGAAATTTGTTCCAGGTTCAAGAACAATAACATACCAAAGGCGCGCACCAATAATGCCCATTGGGAACGCAACCAGTAAAAGCGTGTCTAATATGCCATGTTTTTTGTATTCTTTATAAAAATAATGGTCGCTAACAAAATAAGATACTCCGGCACCGGCAACAATAATAATGCCGTACCATTTAATAGTGAATCCTCCACTACCCATATTTGGACGAGTAAATCCACCCGGAATAGAAACGCCATTAACAAGTGGATAAGATAAATAAGGTGCGAAAGCATCGCTAAACATCCAAATACCAGCAACAACTACAGGTATTGAAACAAATGTTAAGATGCGAGCAATTTTCCTCTGTTTCTTTTCTAAATCTGGTCGGTAATAATAAAGAATAAATGTTGAAACAAGTAGACCAATTCCACTTCCAAATAATAAAGAGCCTATCGCCATTAAGAAATGTTCACCGATATTTAACGAAAAACCTTCTTTAACAACTAATCCATAATTTGAAAGAATTGTAAATAGACCAGTTAAAATAATTAAAGAAAGAAAAATTAGAAAATCTTTCTTTTCAATTTTTGGAGTTTGATTATTAAGTTTTCCCGTTTTTACAAACTTAATAACAAAATACATTAGTAAACCGAGCGATAGAAGCGTAAGAGTAAGTCCTACTATAAACATAATTAAATTCATAAATTGATTATACCACACCTATTTATTTAATATTCTTTTTAAATATTGTCCAGTGTAAGAATTTTTACACTCAGCAACTTCTTCAGGTGTTCCTTTCGCAATAATTTGTCCGCCTTTACTACCACCATCAGGACCTAAATCGATAACATAATCTGCTATTTTAATAACATCAAGATTGTGTTCGATAACGATAACTGTATCACCATTATCGACAATCTTTTGAAGAATTTTTATTAGTCGATTTACATCATCGCTATGTAAGCCTGTTGTTGGTTCATCGAGGAAATATAGTGTTTTCCCAGTTGATTTTCTTTGAAGTTCTTTTGCAAGCTTGACTCTTTGGGCTTCTCCACCTGATAGAGTTGTTGCGTTTTGACCTAATTTAATATAGCCAAGACCAACATCATATAATGTTTGAATTTTGTTCTTTAAGATTGGGCGACTATCAAAGAAATTAAGTGCTTCTTCGACGCTCATCTCTAAAACATCAAATATATTTTTGCCTTTATATGTGACCGCTAAAGTATCTTCATTATATCTATGCCCATGGCATTGATCACATTTAACATATACATCAGGAAGAAAATTCATGGGAATGCGCATAACGCCGGCGCCTTGACAGGCTTCACATCTACCACCAACAACATTAAATGAAAATCTTCCTTTATCATATCCACGAGTTTTAGCTTCAATTGTCTCAGCAAAAACAGCACGAATATCATCAAATAGGCCAACATATGTAGCAGGATTTGAACGAGGAGTTCTTCCGATTGGTTCTTGGCTAATTGTAATAACTTTATCTATATTCTTTAGTCCATCAATCTTTTTAAATGGGCCGCAAGGAATATCGCTATCCTTATTAAGCTGCTTAGTAATTGCGGGACATAATGTTTGATTTATTAAAGATGATTTTCCGCTTCCAGAAACACCACTTACAACAATAAATGTTCCAAGAGGGAAGCTAACATCGACATCTTTCAAATTGTTTTGTGACGCACCTTTAAGATGAATGAATTTTCCATTACCTTTTCTTCTAAAAGACGGTATTTCAATTTTCTTTTTGCCTGAGAGGTATGCTCCGGTAATAGATAATGGTTCTTTTTCAAGGTCGCTAACTTGTCCTTGCGCAACAACTTTACCACCATGAATTCCAGCGCCAGGACCAATATCTACAATGTAATCAGCGGATCTAATTGTGTCTTCATCATGTTCAACAACAATTAATGTGTTTCCCAAAGAAACCATATCTTTCATCGTTTTAATTAATTTATCATTATCTTTTTGATGTAGGCCAATACTTGGTTCATCAAGAACATATAAAACTCCTGATAAATTGCTACCTATTTGCGTAGCTAGTCTAATTCTTTGACTTTCTCCACCTGATAAAGTCATAGCTCTTCTAGACAAAGTTAAATAATCAAGACCAACATCTAAAAGAAAATTAACTCTCGATTCGATTTCTTTAATAATTAATTTTGATATTTCTTTTTCTTGAGGTGTTAATTTTGTTTTTGTATCAATTATAAATTGCTTTAATTCATTAATTGGAAGACACGTGACTTCATAAATATTTAAACCATTAATTTTAACCGCTAAAACTTCTTTAGAAAGTCTTGCCCCATGACAAGAAGGACATTCGTTTTCGCGCATATAAAACTCATACATTCCACGCATCATTTCGCTACTTGTCGAATTATATAATCTATCAATTCTAGTTTTTATGCCTTCGATAAAACCATTTCTATGCATAATGTTTCCATTAACAGAAGTAATTTCATATTTAAATGGTTTGTCACTTCCAATAAAAATGATATTTTTTTCTTTTTTGCTTAAATCTTTGAATGGTTTATCCATGTCAATTTTATAGAGTTTGCAAAGTAAAGCGAACTCTTGCCATTCAATATTTTTTGTTCCAATTGTATTTTTATACCATCTAATCGCTCCCTTATTAATCGATAAACTTTCATCAGGAACGATTAAGTCTCTACTCGCTTCATATTTCATTCCTAAGCCATTACATTCCTTGCAACAACCTAAAGGAGCGTTAAAAGAAAATAATCTTGGTTCAAGTTTTGGAACTGAAAAACCGCATTTAGGGCATGAATGATGTTGACTTAATAATCTTTCACCATTAGGGGTTAAAAAGATTACATAACCATGAGAGAAATCACATGCAAGTTCACAAGATTCAGCAATTCTACTTTTAGATTTGCTTGAGACTATTACTCTATCTACAACAATGTCAATATCATGACGTTTATTTTTATCAAGTTCAGGAACCTCATCAATTCTTGATAATGTCCCATCCACTCTAACACGTTCAAAACCTTGCTGTTTAATTTTAGCAAGCATGTCTTTTTGCGTTCCTTTTTCATTTTTCACAACTGGGGAAAGAATTTGAAGCTTTGTTCCTTCCTCATATTTAAGCGCCACATCGGTCATTTGACTTGGCGAAAAAGAAATAATAGGTTCGTTATGTGTTGGACAATAAGGGACTCCTATATGGGCAAAAAGAAGTCTTAAATAATCATATATTTCAGTAACTGTGCCAACAGTTGAACGCGGATTATGTGAAGTAGTTTTTTGGTCAATTGAAATCGCCGGTGAAAGACCATCGATTGAATCGACATCAGGTTTTTCCATTCCACCTAAAAATTGTCGTGCATAAGAAGACAAAGACTCGATAAATCTTCTTTGTCCTTCCGCAAAAATGGTATCAAAAGCTAAAGATGTTTTTCCACATCCAGACAAGCCGGTAAAAACCACTAAAGAATGTTTAGGTATTGATAAATCAATATTCTTTAAATTGTTTTCTCTAGCGCCTTTAATAACAATTTCTTTGCTTTCCATATCTACGCATTTTATCACAATTAAATAAATATAACTATATTCATTATAATTTGATATTATATTAATTACTCGGGACATAGCGTAGCTTGGTATCGCGCTTCCTTAGGGAGGAAGAGGTCATGAGTTCAAATCTCATTGTCCCGACCATTTTTCTTGAAATAGCCCCTGTACTATGTAATAAAATGATTACAATATATTGGGGCTTTTATTATGAAAACAAACGCATTAAGACTATTAGATCAAAAGCACATTAAGTATACAGTTCATGAGTATGAAAATTTCACTAATGGTATGGAAATTGCAACATATTTAAATGAAGATCCTTCACTATGTTTCAAGACTCTTGTAACAATTGGTAAAAGTAAAAATCATTATGTTTTTATGATACCTGTAAATAAAGAATTGGATTTAAAAAAAGCCGCTGAAGCGACAAATGAAAAATTTATAGAAATGATTAAATCTAAAGAACTACTACCTTTAACTGGTTATATTCATGGAGGATGCTCTCCTATAGGAATGAAAAAATTCTTTAAAACATTTATCGATGTTTCCGCAAAAGAGAAAGAAAAAATATATTTAAGCGGAGGAAAAGTTGGTCTTCAAATTGAAACGACTCTTGACGAACTTACAAAAATAATTCCTTTTACACTAATCGATTTAGTAAAATAAAAATGTAGATAAAGCATATTAAAAGACAAAGCATGTTTTTTATGCTATAAAATCAGTAGAAAGAGAGGAAGAAAATATGGTTAATATTAAAAAAGTTGCCATCATTGGCTGTGGATTTGTGGGATCATCAATCGCTTTTGCGCTTCTTGAAGAAGAACTTTTTAGTGAAATAGTTCTCATTGACGCAAATAAAGAAAAAGCAATTGGCGAAGCTATGGATCTTTCTCATGGACTTCCATATACAAGATCAATGGATATTCATGCTGGTGATTATGAAGAAATTAAAGATGCCGCAATAGTAATTGTCACGGCTGGTGCAAATCAAAAGCCTGGTGAAACACGTCTTGATTTAATTAATAAAAATGTCTCAATAATGAAAAGCATTATTAATGATATAAATAAGGTGAACATGGAAGGAATTTTACTAATCGTTTCCAATCCTGTTGATGTATTGACTTATGTAGCATTAAAAGAATCAAAACTTCCAAAGAATAGAGTTTTTGGTTCTGGTACTGTTCTTGATACTGCAAGACTCAAATATCTTATTTCACAACATTTAAAAGTTGATTCTAAAAATGTTCACGCAGTCATCATTGGTGAACATGGTGACTCAGAACTTGTTACTTGGTCAATTGCCAATATTTCAGGTGTCCCATTAAACGAATTCTGTGAATTAAGAGGGCACTATAAACACAAAGAAGCAATGAAAGAAATATACGAGTCGGTAAGAGATTCAGCGTATGAAATCATAAAAAGAAAGGGTGCAACATATTATGGAGTTGCAATTTCTGTCGCCCATATCGCAAATTGTATTGTAAACAATACTCATACAATGCTTCCGGTTTCTACATTGTGCGAGGGTCAATATGGTCTAAATGGTTTGTGTTTGTCATTGCCATCAATTGTGGGAAGCAACGGAATTGAATCAGTCCTTGAAATTCATCTCGCTGATGAGGAAATGAAGGAATTACATAAATCCGCTGAAGCGTTAAAAGAAATAATTAAAACTTTATAAACTAATTTTGCTCTAACAATAATATTAAAAATGGTCCTGGATTTCTCCAAGACCATTTTATTTAGTTAATTATAAACCGAATTTTTTAATTCTTTCCCAACGTTCTTTTGCACAACGTTCGCTCTTTTGAAGAAGTTCTTCAGCATGAGCAGGGTTAACAACTGGAAGTTGAGAGAATCTTGTTTCACCCATTACAAATTCACGGAATTTTGTGAAATCAGGTTCTTTGCAATCAAGTGTTAAAGCAGGTTTTCCTTGTTCAATATTGCGTGGGTCATAACGGAATGTTGTAAAGTAACCACATTCGACAGCTTTCTTTTCAACTTTCATTGAATTGCTTAATCCACCTTTAATACCATGGTTTGCGCATGGTGCGTAGCAAATGATTAAGGATGGTCCATTATAACTTTCAGCTTCTTTAAATGCTTGAATTGCTTTTGCAGGGTTAGCGCCTAATGAGACTTGAGCAACATAGACATGTCCATAGCTCATAGCGATAAGAGCAAGGTTTTTCTTTTCGCCGGTCTTACCTGAAGCAGTAAATTTAGCAATACTACCAGTTTGAGATGATTTAGAAGATTGACCGCCTGTATTTGAATAAACTTCAGTATCAAGAACCATGATGTTAACATCTTGGTCATTAGCAATTACATGGTCAAGACCACCATAACCGATATCATAGCTCCAACCATCACCACCGATGATCCATACTGATTTATCAAGTAAGTCTCTTTCGTATTCAAGAACCGCTTTGATCTTTTTGTCTTTGCTTTCTTTGACAAGTCTAACGAGTTCAGGAATGATTTTGCGGGCTTCTTCTTTGTTCTTAATATTTTCTAAATATGAACGAATGGCTGCTTTAAGTTCCTTACTTACACCACGACGTTCAAGTGCTGGTTCAAGAATAGAAACAATTTGTCCTAAACGATAGTCGGTTGCAGTTCTCATACCATAACCGAATTCAGCATTATCTTCAAATAATGAGTTAGCCCAAGCAACACCTTCTCCGTTTTTATCGGTGCAGAATGGTGTTAATGGTGTTGAACCAGAATAAATTGATGAACAACCCGTTGCATTTGCAACGAGCATATCTTTACCAAATAATTGTGAAGCAAGTCTATAATATGGTGTTTCACCACATCCAGCACAAGCGCCGGAAACTTCCATATAAGGCATCAAGAATCCAACACCTTTAACTGAACTTTGTAGTGCAGGTGGAAGAGCATCGGCTTTATATGAAACATGTTTGAAGAGATAATTCGCACCTTCTTCTTGGGCAAATTGTGATTTTGCTTCAACCATTGTTAAGGCGTGTTTTCCAATCTTATTAGCATTACATTCAGTAACGCAGAGACCGCATCCAACACAGTTTTCTGGTGAGATTTGTAAACGATATTTCATTCCTTTAACGCCCATTGCGTCTAAAACATCATTTTTAACGATTTCTGGTGCGTTATTGAGTTCTTCTTCATTGAGAAGGAATGGTCTAATTGTAGCGTGTGGACAAACGAATGCACAGTTATTACATTGAATACATTCTTTACTATTCCAAAGTGGAACTCTATCAGCAATTGAACGTTTTTCTTTGAATGTAATATCGTTCTTCATTGTGCCATCGAGAAGTTCAAATTCATTAAATTTGCTAACAGGAAGAGTATCTCCATCGAGTGTTCCGATAACATTTACATAGCTATCAAAATATTCGTCTCCTGTGTTTTCTCTTTCTCTATATGAAGGAAGTTCAATCCATTTTGGATCAACTTTAACTTCGCGAAGACCTTCAGTACCAGCATCAATGGCTTTATAGTTGAGTTGTACAACTTCTTCACCTTTTTTGCTGTATGTCTTTTTGGCGAATTTTTTCATCCAAGCATTGGCTTCTTCATAAGGCATAATATTTTGGTTCAAATAGAAGAATGATGCTTGAAGAATTGTATTTGTATGACGACCCATACCAATTTCTGAAGCAATTTTATTAGCGTCAATGACATAGAATTTGATTTCTTTTTCCGCTAATTGATGTTTCACACGGTTAGGAAGAGCTTTAATGAGTTGCTCATCGCTCATATCTGTATTAAGAAGGAATGTTCCACCTTTCTTAAGGTTCTTAATCATATCGAATTTAAGAACATATGTATCAAGTGAGCAAGAAATAAAGTCTGCATTTTCAACATAATAAGTTGAACGAATTGGTGAATGGCCAAATCTTAAATGTGAACGTGTGACGCCACCAGCTTTGCGTGAGTCATATTGGAAATAAGCTTGAGCGTATTGATGTGTTGCATCACCAATAATCTTAATAGATGATTTATTCGCACTAACAGTACCATCACTACCTAAACCATAAAATAAGCATGATGTATAATCACTCTTAACATGGAATGTATCATCGACAGGTATTGAAAGATGAGTAACATCATCATTGATGCCAACTGTAAAGTTGTGGAATGGGTTATTATCCAAGAAATCATAAACTGATTTAATGTGTTTTGGTTGAGTGTCTTTGCTTGAAAGACCATAACGTCCACCATAAACTTCGACATTTTTACGACCAACTTGTTTTAAAGCTGCAACAACGTCAAGGTAAAGAGGTTCACCTGCAGCGCCCATTTCTTTAGTGCGATCTAACACCGCGACACGTTTAGCGCTTCTAGGAAGAGCTTTACTTAAATGTTTTGCGGAGAATGGACGATAAAGATGAACTTTCACAAGACCAACTTTTCTTCCTTCTTTAACGAGTTCATCAATAACCTCAATCGCTGTTTCAGTAACTGAACCCATGGCAACGATAACATCAGTTGCTTTTGGATCACCATAATAAACAAATGGTGCATAAGGTCTGCCAGTTAATTTTGAGGCTTTCTTGAAATACTTTTCAGCAATTTCAACGACCTTGTCATAATGGGCGTTTTGAGCTTCACGACCTTGGAAGTAAATATCGTCGTTTTCAGCTCCACCACGAGTTACTGGATGAGAATGTGGATTTAAAGCGCGTGCTCTAAATTCTTCAACCTTATCCATTGGAAGTAATTTTCTATATACTTCTTCATCTAAAAATTCGACATTTTGAATTTCATGACTTGTTCTAAATCCATCAAAGAAATGGATAACTGGAGCTTGTGATTCAATAGCGATAAGATGTGCCATTGGAGCAAGATCAGCAATTTCTTGAACTGAATGTGAGCAAATCATTGTTGCGCCGGTTTGACGGCAAGCATAAATATCTTGATGATCACCAAAAATTGAAAGTGAACGTGTTGCTAAACTTCTTGCAGATACATGAAGAACAGCAGGAAGAAGTTCACCGCACCATTTATAAAGGTTTGGAATCATCAATAATAAACCTTGTGATGCAGTATAAGTTGTTGCAAGGGCACCAGCTTGAAGAGCGCCATGAACTGTACCTGAAGCGCCGGCTTCAGATTGCATTTCAACAACTTTTACAGGTGTGCCAAAAAGGTTTTTCTTACCTTGTGAGGCATAAACATCAACCAATTCTGCCATTGGTGACGACGGTGTGATTGGGTAAATACCAGCAACTTCGGTAAAATAATAGCTACCAATAGCCGCGGCTGTATTACCATCAACCGATAGGAATGATTTTTTAATTTCCATTAATAAAACTCCTTAATTATCAAAATAATTATAATTTTATATAATTGTCCAATCAACAATAATTTAGGGTTTGAAACCGATTTCATGAATACAAAAAATAAAAAAGTTTCAATTTTCTTGAAACCTTTTACCTTAATAATTATTTATTTTTCTTTTTATGCTTTTTTAATAAATCAATTTCTTCATTAACAAGTTTTCTCAATGTCTTTAAATCAACATCATTAAGCACAATACTTCTATCAAAAAATCCTCCAATAGTCATTTTTTGATAGATAAAATCGTTAACACCTTTATATTGCAAAGTTATTTTCTTTACATTGCTTGTTTTTTGTTTCTTTTCCTTTTTAACTTCTAAACTTTCAATGTATTCTTCAATATTTGGTACCAAATCTTTCAAATCATATTCAGGATCCATTGCCAACATAGGCTCAAAAAAAGATAATTGTTCAGCAATAATTTCTGGATAAATTCCGATATGCCTAGAAAGCTGTTCGCATGTTAGACATCTTTTATTTGTGTTCTTTATGAAAGATAAGTATTTTTTTGCCTGTGTTTTATTCATGTCTTAATAATAACACATTTTTATTCAAATATTTATAGTATTAATTATCATCTATTCCTGGCATTTTTTTCCATTTATGAATAGTTAAAAACTCATCATAGGAGTCTATCACTTCTTGTGATGGTGTTTCAAATCTATCGTGCATAGATTTTATAACATCTTCAGGGACTATTTTGTCACTACTTCTTTCAAGGTTTTGTTTATAAACTATATCTAATGGTCTATCTAAAATAATTAGACATTTTTTATCAAAACCAACGACATTTTGACCATAAAATAATCTAAATTTGTTTTGTATGTTTGTGGAATCCGCGATAACAGTAACATCTTCAAATAAGTCTCTATATTCAATAATTCTTCTAAAATATAAATCCCATACTTCTTGTTCTTTATCCCAGTTTTGATATACACCAGTCAATTCTTTACGAATATCATCACTCGAGACAATAAAAACATGTGGGTGAGTTTTTTTGTATTGAAGTGCCCAGGTAGATTTTCCCGCGCCCGGAACCGCGGAAAGAAGAATAAATGTTTTCATGACATATATATTAATAGAAAAAAAGACAATATTATCAAAAAACCGCATTCATTTAACAAAGGATTTTATTTTATCTAAGAACAATCTATAATAATTTAATTATTAAATGTTCCTTCTTAAAAAAGCGCGTTTTTTTATAACGCGCTTTATGTTGTGTTTAGAACAATATCTAAAATATAGAAGTATCAAGAGTCACTTTTGCAACTTGGCTTTTGCCAGTCCATCTAGAAACAAAGAAATAAAATGCTCCATCATTGTAAGTCATGCCTTGTATGTTATTATTGGCATCAATACCGGAAGAAAGATTTGAAATAATAACGTTTTCTTTAATTAGATTTCCAGACCAATCATAAACTGAGAATTGTGCTGATGCATTAGCTTCTTTTTTCTCAAAGAAGACGTAGATATAATTTGCATCGCAAGAGATGCCTAATCCAGTTTTCGCGGATACGCTTTTTTCAACTGTTAATGTCTTTCCACCAACAATATTTAATTGACCATTTGTCATAATAGCCATTTTGTTAATTGTTGAATTATAAGCTCCTGATTTTAAACCTGAAAGACCATCAATTGTAAGAGGGTTTTCAATAAAAGAAGCATCGCTATCTAAGGAGAAATCATTTACATTTACTGCTCGAACTTTATCAGTACAAAATACATAAACAAGTTCATCTTTATACATTAAATAATCGGAGTTGCTCCACGTATCAGTTCTAACAAATGAACTACTTTTGCCTAAATATTTGCCAGTACTAATATTAAATTTCTTTACAACAGTTGAACCATCAACGCCATTTGTAGTGATATAGATATTTTCTCCATCTGAACAAATGCCATGTGCATATTGGTTCATTTGTTTTTCAATAACGCTATTAGAGAATAAAGAAGAGTTATAAACTGGATCTTTGCTTGCCTTTTCACATTTGGAAATGTATTCGTATAAAGCAAGATTTTCTTTTACATCTTCTTTAGCTTGTTCACCACATGATGCTTTATATAAGCTTGAAGAATTACTACCTTTCCAACGAAGAGCGCTGAAATAGAAATTACCGTTCATCGATAACAAGAACTGAATATTACTAGAGCCTATATCGGCGCTACTCATTTCCATTAATTCAGCACTATTATTAATTGTTAAATTTTTAACAAAATCACCATCGTAATTATAAACGCCAATGCTTGGTTGGATGTTACCATTAGATTTAGCGGTTAAAACATAAACATAGTTAGAATCACCAGTGATTTTAATGCCGGTTTTAAAATTCTTGCCGTTTGTCAAATAATTTCCATTTGCATCATAGAAGAACATACCGTTATCTTGAAAAACAACATACATTCTCTTGCTGGTATTAAAATAAATAGATTTAATTGTTTTTTGATCGTCAATTTTTTCAAAATTCATGTTTGGAACTGGTTCAAGTTTAGCAATACCTGTTCCTTCAAAAGATGTCGATACTCTCATAAAAACACCTTCAGCACTCATTGTATAAACATATCCATCTTTAACAAATAACGATGTATGATTTTCATTTAATAAAGTGAAAAGTGATGTATATGCAATACATTTTTTAGATTCAAGATCATATTTTTCAATACGAACATTTGAACTTCCGGCTAATCTAGTATAAAAATATGCATAAATTCCATCGGTTGCACCAGCATACATCCATCCTTTTGTATCACTCCAACCAAGTGTTTTGGTGGCGTTAATTGAAGGATTTTCATTATTTTTAATATATTCGCCAAAATCAATATTGTTTGTAATGCTTGAAGCAGGGGTAATATGTAAATTTGAAACACCACCAGCTAAATATAAGCCAAAAGCAGACTCTTTATCGGTGTTGCTCTCTTTAAAAGAGATTCTAAATTTATTTTCACCTTCCTGAATAGAATAAGTACCTAAGTCAACTTTTTGGAAATTTTGATATGCTTCAGAAACACTATTAAATGTTGCTCCGCCTTGGAATGCGTAAGATGTATCTTTTACAATTCCGTTAATTGATAAATAAGCAAAGTCGTTAAAATCAATTGCTTTTGTAATAAATTGATTGTTTGAATAATCAAAATATCCATTCGACATATCAATAGATAAATCAATCGCTTCTTCTTTTGTTGAATTATATGTAAATTCAATATAATCATTTTTATCAAAATCTTTAGCGTATCCGTCATAAACGGATGCGCCACTTAATGTTGCTTCAACAGGAGAAATGTTCTTTTCAGTTACTAAAGATAAGCGTGATGTAATACTTGGATTCTCATCTGAAGTAATGGTAATTGTATATTTCTTGCCAAGTTCCGCTACTTCATTTGCTCCGTTAATTTTGTATTGTGTTTCATTTAGCAATAAGCGGTTGCCACTTGAATATGTAGCATATACCAAAGGTTTAACGCTTGATAATGGTTCACCAGCTTCAACAACTCCATCAGAAATGATTTCTAGTGATTCAAGTTCACCATTGCTAAATTCATCAGATGAATAAACTCTAACAGGAACTTCTCCATAAATAACATCTTCTTCCATTTCGCCAAACTTAAATGACATTTTTACACTGGTCATTTCACTAGTTAATTTTGCTTTAGAAAATGTTAATCTTTTTAAATCGATATCTTGTGTGTATAATGACCCATCATTGTTAACAACATCAATAACAAGTCCATCAGATTTAAAACGATCACCTTCTTCATAAGCAACGATATACGGATTGTGTTTTATTAAAAGAGTCTCAGGTTTAACGTCTGTAAGATCAATTGTTAAAGTTTCTGTAAAATCATAAATTACTTTTTCAATTTCATTCCCTTCGGCATCTAATTTAGGATTTCCGTTTTCATCTTTTTCTATTTCTTTTTCAATATAGTGGAAAGTAACTTCCCCGCCTTTTTCGGCGAAATCTTCTGGTGCAGATATTTCATACGCATCAGCGGATAATTCTTCTGAAAAATCACGTTTTGTTACTTCGTTGCCGATTGTATATAACCCTTCAACAACAAAGTTTGATTTAATGGCTCTTGCTTTTCCGTTTTTGAAAAATCCAACACCATCTTTAATTTTTACAGAAATACCATTCATTTTTGTAGTTTCAGGTGCATGTTCTTTTTCATATTGTTCTTTTTCTTCAAGCATTCTGCTGTAATAATCTTGCCAACTTTTATAAGACACTCCAAATATAGTACCTACTGTAGCAAGCATAGATAAAGATATTACTCCAATAGAGAGACCTTTAATTAATGACATTTTCTTGTTTTTCATAGTTAATTGTTCTCCTTGTCATTACCTTCATTTTCATTATTTAAATTAGTTTTCTTAGTTGGAACAAATAAGCAAACAAGCCATATTGTAGAACCAAAATAAACAAGACAATTAATTCCTACAAGCGCTGGTTGCCACCACTGCCAAGATTGAATAGTAAATGAAGTAGATACATTTTCGCCAGCAGAAGGGACATAAATACTTTCTTGATATTTTGGAGATAACCATCCATACAAAACATTCTTCACGCCTTGTCTTAATCTTCTTTGGAAACGACCTGTTGTAGCGCTTTGGCTGTAATCATAAGATATTGATTCACCTAATGCTTGGGCCATGCCAATTTCTCCTCCTGCGCGTAATTGTTCATCAGGGGTGCCTATTATACCAGTTGTCCAGTCTGTATCCACATATCCTTTAAATCCCCATTCATTTCTTAAAACACCATCGATTAATGCTTGACTACCACCAACCCATTGAGTTCCAATACGATTATATGCAGTCATAACACCAGATAAGTTTGTTTCTTGAGTAACTCTTTGAAATGGTCTTAAATATGTTTCTCTTAAAGCTTGTTCGCTAAGCATTGTAATACAACCATAACGCCAGCTTTCTTGTTCATTTAATACAAAGTGTTTCATTTCAACACTGCGACCATAATTTTGAAGACCCCTTACAATTATGCAAGCGATTTCCCCTGTTAAATATGAATCTTCTGAGAAATATTCAAAATTTCTACCACCAAAAGCGGAGCGATGAAGATTGATACCAGGACCAAAAACACCTTGTACACCAATTGTCTTCATTTCATTTGCAAAATTCGTTGCATATTCATATGCTAATTTGTTATTCCATGACATTGCTAAAATGATTGTTGTTGGATTTCCGGTTCCTCTAGGAGTGCCCGCAAAACCTTTTATTTGAATCATTGAATCATAGCAGAGAAGTCTAGGTTTACCAATTGACGCAATTTCTTTATTTCCTGAAGGAGATTTTGACATCAAATTAATAGCTTCATTATATGTTACTTGATCTAAGACTTTATCCCATTCTTTATCATTATAGTCTTTTCCTAATGCTAAGCCTAATTCGGTTGGTATTCCACTTTCATTAGCAACTTTTTTCCCGTTATTAGCGCCCCAAGTAGGCTTAGATTGAACAACAGTATTTCCGAATACATCAACTGTTGCTTCATCCCATGCTTTTGCTTTTTCAGAAGTATAAACGAGCTGTTTAATTTGTTCATCATAAAGGCTACGTTTTTTAAATTCGTTTGTTCTTGTTGGAATTTCATAACCAGGTGCAAAATCATTACGAGACATATAAGGAATTTCGTTTCCTTCTTTAAGCCCGTCTATTGAAAAACCATCAATAGCGTCATCACCTGTAAAGAGATTTTTAACTGCTGTTCCAGTATATTTATCGTTTTCGACTTTGATTGTTTCTTCAACTTTATATGTCAAAATAGCATCATTGCCATCTATTTGTTTGATATTATGGCTGTCGGTCATGAGTTTAATTTGATAATCGCCTTTTTCAAGTTCATAACCTTTAAAACCGTTGTTGTTTTTGTCATAACAGTCATATGAAAGAAAATCATTAGCGTCTATATCAATAGTCACTACTTGTGATGCTCCAGGAATAAGATTATCTGTTTTTGCATAACCCACTAAAGAAACATAGCTTTTTTCGATTCCACCTTTTGAATAAGGAAGAGTAATATAAGCTTCAACTATGTCTTTCCCTTCATAACTACCAGTATTTGTAACTTCAACATCGATAGAGAATTGAGTATTATCATCGATTGATGAGTTAATTTCTGGTTCAGTTTTAACAATCTTCCAGTCAAACGTTGTATAAGAAAGTCCATAACCAAAAGGATATTGGACAATACCATCGTATCCTGTCGCACCTTCACCATAAAGTGAAGTGTTATCAACATTATTGTAAACACCTTCGTAATCAGCTGTTTCAAACCATTTATAACCTACGTATATACCTTCAATGTACTCGAGGCCATGTGAACCGTCAGCATATGTGCCTGAACCAAACCAAGTAGAATATGATGCTGTTGAATAATCAAATGAATAAGGAATTGTATCCACTAATTTGCCTGAAAATGCTGTATCGCCCCAAAGTAAATTTGGAATTGATTCTGCGGCTTGTGTTCCTGTTGTTCCAGTATAAACGCAAGCATCTAGTCCAGGAATAGTCTTCATGAAACTTAGTTCCATCATATTTCCAGCATTAACAATAACAATTACTTTTTCAAAATTTTCACCTAAATATGTAAGCATTTCTTGTTCTTCTGTTGAAATTTCAAGATAATGTCTAGTATTATCCTCGCTCATGCCAGGACCAGCCTTACGTTGGGTGTTAGGTAGATCAATATTTTCAAAACATGTGCGCGAGAGCACCGCGATAGCTACATTAGAATACTCTTTTGCGTTTTCTAATAATTCAGATGAATATGCGCTTATAGGAGGTTCTCTTAATGTAGAAGCAAAATTTCTATCAATTTCATTAGGATTATCAATTAAATTAACTGGTTCACACCAACTGCGATAAAAATCTTGAATGGTTGTATTGGTTTGAATTCCGTAGCGCTTTAAGGCTTTCATTAAATCAACGACAGAATTAGGGTCGTTATTTTCAGGTCTTACCTGTCCTGAACATCCATTCCCTATGCCACCATAAGACCAATCTACAGAGCCGTAACCAAAAACATTAACTTTTTTATCATCTACTTTAGATAAAGGAAGAACATTATTATCATTTTTAAGTAACGCCGCTCCTTCAAGCATAATCTTTTTAGAAAAATCCTTACCAGCAGTTAAAACTTCATTAACTTTTGATTCATCGGTAATAGGTGGGCAAAGATAAGCTGTTAATTGCGAACCATAGTCGTTTGCATATTTTGTGCCAATGTTTACACCCGCAATTAAAACAGCAATTCCAACGAGACTCAACGAACGTCCAATTATCCAACCTTTAGACACATTCCCATAAATTCGTTTGAAAATATTTTCCTTCTTTTCTTTTGTAGCCTTCACAGGAATGGCATCAGAGGAAGTAGTATTATCTTCACATTTTTCTTCATTTTCAACATTCATCACTTCGTTATTTTCTTTCTCGTCAACAAGATCAGAAAGTTGAACATTGAAAAGATTCGCTATCAATCGCAAATTATCAATCGTAGGAAGCGATTTTCCCAATTCCCATTTAGAAACAGCGACTCTTGTAACATTAAGAGCTCTTGCTAAATCATTTTGAGACAAATTGTTTTCGATACGAAGTTTTTTAATCTTCTCACTAATTTTCATTTTTAACTCCTTTATGCGCCTTTTAGTAAGCGCTTACTGATTTATTTAATATTAAAAACATATTTTTTTACATTAAAAGGCAATTTTTAGTTTATACCTTTGTTTAAACAATTTGAATTAAGAAAAAACCGCAAATTTTGATTTTTTTAAAAATAGTAAACTACAAGTTTCTATCATTTTTATTTTTACAAATTAAATAAAATACTATTTTTGATAAAGTTCAAGCAAAGAAGTATTGCTTTTAATTGCATAGAAAACTATCGCTGTTATAAGCATAGCGTTTAATTTTGAAAATAGTTATAAAATTCGCGTTTAGCATCCTCTTGCGAATAAATATGTGATCTTGTTTGTTGCTCCAATAGATAACTAATCTAAATTACTTATAGAACTTTGTGTTAATAAAAGCGTTAAAAGCTCATACAAAGGCTTTTTCTGAATAATTGATATAATTTACATAATTTTATAATTACCCCGCGAATTAAGTTATTTAGCGCCAAAGCAATAAAATTGGCTTTAAATTGTTATTGAAAAAATTTTATCGAGCAACAAATATTTTATTTGATAATGTTCGTTCCTTATAAAAATCTCCTACTACCGCTATTTAAGCAATAATAGGAGATAATTTTATAAAATGGTGCACCATGTAGGATTCGAACTCACGACCCACTGATTAAGAGTCAGTTGCTCTACCAGCTGAGCTAATGGTGCATTGCTTTTATACTATATACTAATCTTTGCTCTCTTGCAAATAAAAAAGAGCCTACTTTTTCAAGTAAGCTCAATTTATTTAATCTAAAGATTAAGCGCGAACAATGTGGTTAGCTAAGAATGGAACGATTTGCCATTCACCATTAGCATTGATGCCATTACCAGACCAACGAAGTGTTCCAGTAATATTGACTTTATCTGCTTTTCCATCAACCGCTGTTAAGATGTCTTTATAAGCGTTTTGGACAGAACCATCTTCTGTTTTAACGTGATAGTCATAAGCAACAGTCATTTCTTTACCATTTTGTTCAATAGTAAATGTGTATCTACCTGCTCCATCAAATCCGTTTGAGGAAGATGTAGATTTAACTGTGACGCCTTTAATTGTGGCAACACTATTTGAAATACCAGAGTTGAAGGCTTTAAATTCTTCTTTATTATCCTTATCATTGATACTTGTTGTAATATCATAAACAACAGGTTCTTTAATATTTGAATGATCTTCTAACTCAACGATCTTGCTAACATAAGAAAGTTGGATATTTCCATAATATTGGGCAATATCAGCAAAGACTTTGACATATTTTCCTTCAACGAATTTATCATTATCATTACATTTGCCTAATTGATAAACTTGAACTGAATGCTCACCATCGCTAAGAATACCCCAGTTGCTATCTGGTGATTTGTATACAACTTTACCAGAAACAGAAAGATAGAAATAATCTTGGTCATGGTTGGTTCCAATTTTTTCACCATTCATAAACGCAAATGTAGAACCGTCTTCACTCTTGGCATAAAGTTGTGCAAGAGTCATATCATCGTAATATTTTGTTTTGTGAATGAGTACCAAATCATAAGTTTCTGATTTTGATTGTCTTCCACATTTTGCGATCGCAGTAATTTGGGTTTTTTTATCACCAATTGCATATTTTTCTTCTTTTGTTGTCGCAGCATCGTATTTTTCTTGGTCTTCTTTGCTTAATGGATCTGGGAAATTCCACATAATCTTTGAATGGCTGTCATCAACAGTTGTAAGAGTACCAAGTGTTACATCAAACTCATAAGAAATTTCAACAGTGTAGACCTTTCCATTAATGTTTCTAAGCATTTTTGTTGTAGCAGTTAATGCTTCATTCGTGTCTCCATCAAATTCTGTCGTATAGCCTTCATAAATGAATGTTGCGCCATTATAGCAAACACCTGCTTCAAGTGTTTCGTTAACAGCTGCTAATTGTTCTTCCGGATTTTCACCACAAGAGGCTAAGCTTAATGCGGCACCTAATCCAAGAAATAAAGTAAGAATTTTTTTACTTTTCATATTTTTCCTTTCTTTTTTTTATTATAAACGAGTCTAAATCAGTCTCGAATAATAATTTTATCTAGTAAGATCTGGTAAACGAGAATAAGACTCATTAAGAATTTGTTCTGGTGTCTTTTCTCCAGCGAAAACAATTGCCATAATAGTCTTAACTTCGCTACGAATTGTTGACGAACCAACAAAACCAGGATCAACGAATTTTATCCAACCGGCTTCATCGCTCATGTAATAATTTTCATTAAGAATAGCTGATTCTTTATAGGCAAGTTGTGTTTCGTTCAATTCATCATCACTTTGGTTAATAAGTGCTTGATATTTAGCGTTATTTGTTGCGGATTTACTTGCTGGATAATATCCAGTATCAACTGAGAATTGTGATTGAAGTTCACCGGTAGTAAATGCAACCATTGCATCAAATGCTTTTTTCTTAGTTTCTTCATCACCTTGTTTAAATAATCCTAAGTTTGTTCCTTGAGAAATAACGTATTTATGTTCAGCATCTTTATAAGGAATTGGTGCTAAGCGGAAACGCATAACTGGATCGCTTGCGATGTTATAGCTAAGACCGCCTGATGAACAAATTGTAAACATACATTTATTCGCTTTAAATGCAGAAGATGAATATGAATCATCAAATTCTGTTGGAAGCCCAAATATATGGTCTTCGTTCAATTTTTTGAAGAAGTTTAAAGCCTCGATTGTTTTTGCTTTATTTTCTCCGCTATTAAATTCGGCATAACCATGTTTAACAGTTACTGAATCTTGTTGAGTATATGTTGTATAGACACCACCCCATTGACGAACAATTGTAATAAACATATTGTCTGTTGAGTCCCAACAAAGCAATTTAAATTGTGCTTCGTTAACATCTTTGCAATCCATAACAAGATTTTTGCCTGGAACTTCTTCGACTGAGGATTCACAAATTTCCCAATCTGTTAAGTTATCACTTGCTTTTTCACCTTTTGCGAATAATCTTTTTCCATAAAGATTTTTCATGACTGCAAGCATCTTAGGTCCTTCAACGTTCCATTCATCCCATGTTTCAGGAATTTTAATGGTTGGATCAACGCTCTTTGCATACGCAACAAAAGTTGCATTATAACCCATGACTTCGGTTGATTTGTTGAATGGAAGACCCATTGTATATGCTTTTCCTTGCTTATCATACAATAATGATTGGTTTTCAGTCATGTATTGAGGATAGAAATCATTAATTAAATCAACATTGTGTTCTTGGTTATATTCGGCAATATATTTGTCTAACGAGCACATGATTCCAGATCTAATATATCCTGCAAAGTGATCTGGATAACCATTTGCAATGTTTGGATATGACATAGTAGCAACACTGTTATTCATGTTTGTTTGAAGCTTGTCATATGAGCCTTGACCTTGATGGTCAATTGAAAGGCCTGATTGCTCGGCATAAGTATCAACTAATTTTTGAACAGCTTTAGTGTAAGAAGCACCAAAACCAGTCCAAATAATCAAATCTGCTTTGCCACAACCACTAGCTGCGCCAACAATCATTGCACCAAGCATAGCGGCTGTTGTGAGTTTTGAATATTTTTTCATATAATATTTCCCTTTCTTAATAATATTATAGCATTAACCTTTAATGCCAGAACGTGAAACCCCTCGCATAATGTATTTTCTAAAGCAAAGGAAGAATACAAATAATGGAGCAGTAACAACCATTGAACCAGCAATTTTAACCGAATCTTCGCCTTTAGCAACATCACTTGAGAACAAGCTCATAAGTCCATTAGAAACAAGACGCATATCGTATTTGTTAGAACCGGAATTCATGAATTTCCAGTTGCCATTAGCAACAAGTGTTGGCCAAACGAATGAGTTCCAAGAACCCATTAAGCTAAGAATAACAATTGTCATAATTGTTGGCATGGCAATTGGTATCATAACTTTTAATAAATAGCCTATGTCGCTAACACCATCGACTTTTGCTGCGAGATAAAGTTCGTTAGGAATTTGTTGGAAGTTTTGTCTTAAATAGAAAATGTAGAATACACTAACACCATGAACAAAAATCAACGCACTGAATGTAAATTTCCAATCAAGAGCAATAGTTGTTTGATAGTTAGTAATAACCATCATTTCGCCCGGAATCATCATCGTTGCAAGAAGTAATGTAAATAATAGTTCTTTTCCCTTGAATTCAAGACGAGCAAAAGCAAAAGCAGCGAGAACTGCAGTTACAACGGTTACTAGTGTTGAACCAACGGCAACAATGAATGTATTTAAGAAATATTGAGCAAATGATGGACGAGAAACTAAATTTCCTAAGTTGTCGTTATATGTTGTTGCAAAAATTTTAACATAGTTATTAAAAGTCCAATTATCAAATCCTAGCTTGCTAAAATCAGCATAGGTCGTGAAATAATCGAAAGAATCAGATTTAATAAATGATCCAACAATCATAAAAACAAATGGAAGGAGCATAAATAATGCAAATATTGTTAAAAACAAATAGAGCAATACTTTAAGGGTGACATTTTTAATTTTGTATTTTTTATGTTCGCTGTCAGAAGCGAAATACATTGCATGTTCAGCCATAAATACTCCTTTCTAATAATGTACTCTCTTTTTGCTAACTGCAAATTGAATGAGAGTAATAAATAAAATGATAACAAGAAGAACAAGTGAACCAGCGGCGGCAATACCCGGTTGATCATATTTTTGTTCTAGCTGTTTATAAATCCAACCAACAACTGGCATCCACTCTTCACCTTTTTCACCACCGAAATAATATGTTCCTCTATTAAGTGATGAATAAACTGACATAACACCTGTATACATCTTAAATGCACCAATGAATGATGTAACGGTAATATACAGAATTTGTGGACTTAGAAGTGGCAATGTGATTCTTCTCCAAATTGTTAATGGCGATGCGCCATCAATTCTAGCGGCATCATAATATTGTTTATCGATAGTCGCTAAACCAGACATAAAGACAAGAATCTTAAATGCTAAGCCGTTCCAAACAGCATACACAACAATGACAACGCCTTGAGCGAATCTAGATGCGGGAGGAATGATTGTTCCATCACTAAGTGTAACCTTTTCTGGACGTAACCAGTTTATTGGGTCAACATTAAATATAGATTTAAGAACAATATTAACAATACCACCTTGTCCGCTTGCGAATAGCATGTTAAATACTAAGCCAAGAGCGATTGTATTTGTAACATATGGTAAAAAGAAAATAGTTTGGAAAAAGCCTTTTAATGCTTTAATCGAATTAAGGAATGTAGCAATTAATAAAGCAATAATAATTGTTAATGGAACCTCAATGACAACAAGCTCAAATGTATTGAGAATTGTTTTTGGGAAAACTGGGTCCGATAAAACTGTTACAAAGTTGCCAAATCCAAATGAAGGCATCGTATTATATGCAATACATTCATTAGCAATTTCATCGAAGTTTTGACATGGATCACTTAATGCTTGAATAAAGTTTCCAAGAGCAAAACTACCAGCACCTTTTACCATTCGGAAGTCTTGAATAAATGCCATAAAAAATGTGTTTATGATTGGATAAAACATAAACATTACTAAGAAAATTAAGGCAGGTATTAAAACTATCCAAGCGGTAGCCCATTGAGGAAGTGTGACTTTACGTCTTTTACTAATGAGACGTGCTTTTGTTGCATCAATCACTTCTGGCGTTTCCATCACCATTGCTTCACTAATCCTTTCTTGAGTATTTTGAGCCATATTTTTTTCCGAAATAACAAAAGTTATTTAATCCTTTCGCCTGATTCTTCAAAAACGTAGAAACGTTTTGGTTCAAAACATAATTTATTCTTTCCAAGAATTTTTCCGTTTAATTCAGAAGGAATAATGATTTTGATGTGGTTTTCTGGTTGATTTTCAACATGTCCAACAACGTTGATATCACGACCAATATGTTCAACTTGTCTTACATCAACAACAATTCTTCCACCTTTTTCGACATAGGAGAATGATTCTGGACGAACAGCAATTTTAACTTTACGATTTGTTTCTGTTACTTCTTTAGAAATCGTTGACATAACCTTTTCGCCATTATCTTTAATTTCTTCTACTTCTTCTTCAATCGAATAAACGTGTGGTTGTTTGTATTTTTCATCTTCATCGAATACTTTTCCGTTTAAATGAAGTTTTCCATTTACAATTTCACCATCGAAAACATTGATAGCCGGAGAACCTAAGAATTTAGCAACGAATAAGTTTGCTGGTTCTTCGTAAACTTTTTGAGGCTCATCAATTTGTTGAATAACACCCATCTTCATAACGACGATTGTATCAGAGATAGACATAGCTTCTTCTTGGTCGTGTGTTACGAAAACTGTGGTAATTCCTGTTTCACGTTGAATGCGTTTAATTTCTTCACGTGTTTGTAAACGTAAACGGGCATCAAGGTTTGATAAAGGTTCGTCAAGAAGTAAAACACGTGGTTTTTTAGCAAGAGCACGAGCAATTGCGACACGTTGTTGTTGACCACCTGATAATTCTTTTGGTTTGCGATCTAGATATGGTTCAATATCGACAATTTTTGCCATTTCTAATGCAATAGCGTCTTTATCAGCTTTTGATAATTTTGTTCTTCCTTTAAGTTTTGCTGCAGCAGGATCAGTTTCTTTAAGAACATCAAATTCTGCTTTAGCATTCGCTAATTCTTCTTCTGCACGAATTAATTCTTCGTCAAGATAAGCTTGATGTTTATGCAAATTATCAATTCTTTTTTCCGCTTCTTCAACGGATGCTTTTGCAATACCTGCTAATTCGGTGAAACGTTCTGCGTTTTCTTCATCGTTAGCAATTCTTGCTTTTTCTGATTTGATTTCATATTTTTCAATATCAGCAGTAGCTTTTCTAAGAGCCTTTTCTGTTGCTTTTAAATCTGCATTTGTTTGTTTAATATCGTGTTTAACGTCTGCTAAACGATTTTGTTCATCGCCAAATGCGCCTGGAAAGCGAACATTATCTAGAGGGAATTCGATGTTTTGTCTCACAGAGAGATGTGGATAAAGAGCATAGTTTTGGAAAACTAATCCAATACCGCGATTCTCTGGAGGTAAATTTGTGACATCTTCATCACCAAACCAGATATGACCGTCAGTCGGTTTATGCAATCCTGCAATCATGTAAAGCGTTGTTGACTTTCCGCAACCAGAAGGTCCTAAAAGACCGACGAGCTTGCCGTCAGGTATTGTAAAACTCATTTGATTTACAGCGGTTGTCTTAACACCTTTTCTTCCGACGAAGGTTTTCGTAAGATTTTCAATTCTTACTTCCATGTAATAAATACCTCCTATGGTGTATAATTCGTAGCTGTTTACTACATTAGAATGATAACATAGTTAAAGCATTTTCTACAAACAAAAGTGAAAGCGCTTTATTTTTTTATAAAAAATATTCGGTTTTTGCTTTAATTTTCCGAATATTTTTCATCAACTTATTTATTTTTGCTTTGCTCTTCCACTTTTTTTCTTAACTCGTCATCGAGAATTTTGTCACCAATTTGAATGATATTTTTGTTATCAATTTTTTGCGAACGATATTTTTCCATGTTTTTGTTAATTTCGTCGAGTTTTTGTTGTTCTTCTTCTTTTGAATCAAACCATACTGATTTATTTGCATCCACTACTAAAGTCATAGCGGCAAAATCATGTAATGATCGATGATCCTTGTTAATCAAAGTGGCAACAAACAACGCTAATACTCCAACTCCAAGAGTGGCTATAGAAGTAAATCCTATGCCGACAACAAATGATGATAATGCAATTTCAAAGAAAAATACAATAAATCTAAAAATGTATTGTCTTTTTTTAGCAGCGTAGCCATCTTTAGAAATAATTGCTAAATGCATAAATTTCTTTCCTAATGTTTCACCATTTTTAAATAACATTGTTGGAAGTAAATATACTAAAAGCATTGCAGCAACAAATGATGGTCCAATAATAAATAATTGGATGAGTTTTAAATCATTATTTAGTTTTTGATAATAGTCGCGATAATATAAATCTCCTGCTGCATCATTTATTCTATTTCGTAAAAATTTAATCAAATCATCGTTATTTTCAAGACTTTTAATTGACGCAAGATTGTTTATATCATTGATTTCAAAATAAGCCGCCCCATCACCATTAATCTTAAGAATTTCCTCATTAAACCATTTATCTGTATAAACTTCTTTTGGAAGCAAATTATCTTTATTTTTTGTTAAATAATCAGGTGAAACAAAGTGATCGTTTACCATGTCGTATGTTTTATCAGGGGTATTATTTGGCATTTCAATATTTTCGCCCGTTAAAAAAGATGTGTAATAATAATGCAAATGATCTAAATAATAGTTAGGTTCTAAATCTTCTCTATTAGCGAGAGATGATAAAGTTATATCTAAATTAGGATTTATTTTTTTTGAATAATCTTTTACTTCGATATTTGTTTCAATACCTGCTTCATCCCTTTGTACAACAACATATAAATGAGATGCAGTTTGATATTGATATCCTAAAACTTGTTTTTGCGAATATGAAAAGGCATTATTTGCAATAGGTGTTAAACAAATAATGCTAAAAAATAAAAACAAAAAAATTGCTATAAAACCATCTAATAATGAAGCAATTAATCTTTTTCCAATATGTGCTTCAACTATTGAAGAAATGGAATTTGTTGTTTTATTATTTTTCGTATTTGAGTTCTGGTTCTTCTCCACCATAGACAATTTTTTCATCTTTCTTTTCTTCGTTTAAGAAATACTTATCTTCCTCAATTTGATTATCGAATAAAATTGATGCATCTTTATCAACAACGATTGTTCGCGCAACATAATCATGCAAAGCACACTTTTTTGGAGAGGCCATCATTAAGCAAAATGAAACTAACCCAATTACAGTAACAATTGTTAAACATACGTAAATACTTGATTTAACAAAAACAATTGAAGAAGCGACTAAAATGAGAGGAATTATTCGCAATAATAATTGATATTTTTTAAATTTATAACCCTCGTAATTTGCAAGACATATTTTGAATAATAATTTTCCTAAAGTTGCACCATTTTTTGTAAATAAAGGAATGATTACATAAGAAATTATGCTTGAGATAATAAATGGAATTGCGACGCTAATCCCACTATAAAAATTAGCGTGCGAAGCAACATCAGAATAAAAAGGCTGATCTAATAAGGTATAATAAGCAGTCATATATTTTTCTTTATAGTATTTTGCTAATTGGGTAGATGTTATTTCTTTCATAGAATTAGATGAAGAGTCATAACGTTCGTTTCTAGGTATGCCAATAGCGTCTTTATTGATGTTCCCTTCATCATCCTTTTGAAAAGTAAAATACGCTGAAACATTAGGATTTATTTCATTTCCTGTATAATCTGTTTCTTCAATACCTAAAACATTTTTGTTATACCAACTAACAGAATAGAATTCTTTTGTTGTTACATAAGTATTGTCATCAATTTTTACTTGTCTATCGTAGTTTGGAGCGGCGTATTTATGAGGATTAGAAGTGTCTCCACCTGAAGGCACTTCAATATTTTCTCCAGTCAAATATGACATATAAAAATATTTAACAGGTACCTCATATACTTTGTAATCTTCATCAGATTGAATAATATCGATTTTCTTTGTTTCTTTATCATAGACACACAAATGAGAATTAATTTCATAGGTGGCCATTTTTGCAAAATCATTATTCGTTACAAAATTTGTAAAAATAAGTCCGAAACACCCATAATAAAGTCCAAGAGTTAATAAAAAAGTAAGAGCAAAATCAACAATTAAAGCACCTATTCTAGATGATTGCTTAGCCAATATAGTATGTCTTGGTAATGTGTTTTTTGTTTGTGTCATTATCATAGTGAATTCATTTTACATTAAAAACAAGTAAATATCAAAAAAAGACCTCCGAAGAGGTCTAATTTTAATTGTTTACAATTATTTAATGATTTCAGTAACTGAACCAGAGCCAACTGTACGGCCACCTTCACGGATGGAGAATTTGGTTCCTTTTTCAATTGCGACTGGGTGAATAAGTTCAACTGTAAGTTCAACGTTATCACCTGGCATAACCATTTCAACGTTTGCAGGAAGTGTAATAACACCTGTAATATCAGTTGTGTTGAAGTAGAATTGTGGACGATAGTTGCTTAAGAAAGCTGTGTGACGGCCACCTTCTTCTTTCTTGAGAACGTAGACACTAGCTGTGAATTTTGTATGTGGAGTAATTGATCCTGGTTTTGCAAGGACTTGTCCACGAACAACTTGATCACGGTTGACACCACGGAGAAGTGCGCCAACGTTATCGCCTGGTTCGGCGTAATCGAGTGTCTTTCTAAACATTTCAAGACCTGTAACGACTGATTTGATTGTTGGACGAATACCAACGATTTCAACTTCGTCATTTAGTTTGATAACACCACGTTCAACTCTACCAGTGACGACTGTACCACGACCTGTGATTGTGATGACGTCTTCGATTGGGAGAAGGAATGGTTTATCTTTGTCGTGTACTGGAAGTGGAATATATGAATCAACTGCATCCATAAGTTCTTTAATGCATGTATCATCTCCGCCTTCGAGTGCGACTTTAGCAGAGCCACGGATAACTGGGACTTCATCACCTGGATAACCATAGCTTGAGAGAAGTTCACGAACTTCCATTTCAACGATGTCAATGAGTTCTGGATCATCAACAAGGTCTGTCTTATTTAAAAAGACAACAATGTATGGAACACCAACTTGACGTGCAAGTAAGATGTGTTCACGTGTTTGTGGCATAACACCATCGGTAGCAGCGACAACAAGGATTGCGCCATCCATTTGGGCAGCACCTGTAATCATGTTTTTAACATAGTCAGCGTGTCCCGGGCAGTCAACGTGTGCATAGTGGCGTTTTTCTGTTTCGTACTCAATGTGAGCAGTGTTAATTGTAATACCACGAGCCTTTTCTTCTGGAGCAGCATCGATTTCATCATATGCTTTGGCTACAGCTCCACCTTCTTTTGAAAGGAATTTTGTGATAGCAGCAGTTAATGTTGTTTTACCATGGTCAACGTGACCGATAGTACCAATATTTAAGTGTGGTTTGCTTCTATCGAATTTTTGTTTTGCCATAAATTGAATTTCCTCCTGTTAATTTTCGTGATTAATTCAACGAAAACATAATATAGCAAGTTTTTTAGAAAATCAACACAATAGTGTTATAGAAATTATCTATTGCTCATTCCTGATTTTTTAATAATTTCTTCTTGGACGAATCTTGGGCATTCTCCATAATGATCAAATTGCATTGTGTAGTTGCCACGTCCTTGAGTGAAGCTACGTAAAGCTGTAACATAACCAAACATTTCTGCTAATGGTACTTCAGCTTCAACTATCTTAGCGTTTCCTCTTTGTGATTCGCCTGTCATGCTACCTCTACGACGAGAGATATCACCGATGACATCACCATAATATTGTTCTGGGACTGTGACTTCAACCTTCATAATAGGTTCAAGAATAACTGGATTACATTTTTTAGCAGCTTCTTTAAGTGCCATTGAAGCAGCGATTTTATAAGCAGCTTCACTACTATCGACATCGTGGCTAGAACCATCAAATAATGTAGCTTTAATATCGATAACTGGATATCCAGCAACAAGACCTCTATTTAAAGCGTCTTCAAGTCCATCTTGAGTTGGTTTGATATATTCTCTTGGAACTGAACCACCAACAACAGCATCGACGAATTCGAAGCCTTTGCCTGGGTTAGGTTCAAAGCGAATCCAAACGTGACCATATTGTCCACGGCCACCTGATTGTTTAATGTATTTTCCTTCACATTCAGCTGCTTGGCGAATTGTTTCGCGATATCCAACTTGTGGAGTACCAACGTTAACTTGAACGCCAAATTCACGACGCATACGATCGACAATAATGTCGAGGTGAAGTTCACCAACACCAGCAATAATTGTTTGACCTGTTTCGGTATTTGTATGAACTTTGAATGTTGGGTCTTCTTCAGCTAATTTTTGAAGGGCTATTCCCATTTTTTCTTGATCAGCTTTTGATTTTGGTTCAACAGCTTCTTCAATAACTGGTTCTGGGAATTCCATTTTTTCAAGAATTAATGGATGATCTTCATCACATAATGTGTCACCAGTTGTTGTGTTTTTAAGTCCAACAACAGCACCGATGTCACCAGCATGGAGAGCATCAACTTCTTGTCTATGGTTAGAGTGCATTAAGACAACACGAGCAATACGTTCTTTATTTCCTTTTGTGGAGTTAAGAACATATGAACCACTCTTTAATGTTCCTGAATAAATACGAACATAAGCTAAACGACCAATGAATGGATCGGTAGCAATCTTAAATGCTAATGCACGAAGTGGTTCGTTATCATCTGGGATACATGCAACCTTATTTCCATCTTCATCTTCACCAACTGCTGGTGGAATATCAATTGGACTTGGTAAGTAATCAATAACACCATCAAGAAGTAATTGAATACCTTTATTTTTATAAGCAGATCCACAGAATACTGGGAAGAATTCACCAGTTAAGACAGCTTTACGAATTGTCTTTTTAATCATATCGATTGGGACATCTTCTCCATCGAGGACAAGCATCATAAGATCATCATCAAATGCTGCAAGTGCTTCAAGTAATTTTTGACGTAATGTCTCAACTTTATCAGCATATTCTGCTGGAATTGGAGCTTCTGTCGGAGCTTCATCTTTATCGCTATGATACATCCATGCTTTTCTTTCAATAATATCGATAACACCGATAAAATGACTTTCAAGACCAATTGGATATTGAACAGCTTCAGCGTTAGCGGCTAAGCGTTCGTGAAGTGATGCAACACACATATCAAAATCGGCACCAATAGCATCGAGTTTATTAACAAATACAATACGTGGAACACCATATTTTGTACCTTGTCTCCAAACTGTTTCTGTTTGTGGTTCAACACCATTTTTTCCATCAAGAACTGTAACAGCACCATCAAGAACACGGAGTGAACGTTCAACTTCAACTGTGAAGTCGACGTGCCCCGGAGTATCGATAATGTTGATACGATTGCCCTTCCAGAAAGCTGTTGTAGCAGCTGAGGTAATTGTGATACCTCTTTCTTGTTCTTGGGCCATCCAGTCCATTGTTGCAGCGCCTTCATGGACTTCACCGATTTTATGAATCTTACCTGTGAAGTAAAGAATTCTTTCGGTTGTTGTTGTTTTACCGGCATCGATGTGAGCCATGATACCGATATTTCTGGTATGAGCTAAATCATATTCACGTGACATAAATACAAACTCCTACCAGCGATAATGAGCATACGCTTTGTTGGCTTCTGCCATTTTGTGCGTATCCTCTCTTTTTTTAACAGATGCGCCTGTTCCGTTTGCAGCATCAATGATTTCAGCAGCAAGCTTTTCTTCCATTGATTTTTCGTTTCTAAGGCGAGCATATGTAACTAACCAACGAAGTCCAAGTGTAACTTTTCTTTCAGATGTAACTTCAACTGGGACTTGATAGTTAGCGGAACCAATACGACGAACTTTGAGTTCGACTTCTGGCATAATATTTTTTATAGCAGTTGCAAAGACGTCCATTGCTGGTTTGCCTGTTGTCTTTTCAATTTTCTTGAAGGCATTATAAAGAATAGTTTGAGCAGTTCCTCTTTTACCATCAATCATAATGCGGTTAATCAAACGTGTGACCAATTTACTTTGGTACATTGGATCAGGCAATACTTCACGTTTTGCAACACATCCTTTACGTGGCATATTAAATTCTCCTTTCTAAATTATTTTGCGGCTTTTGGTTTTTTAGTACCGTATAAAGAACGTCCTTGACGTCTTTTTTCAATACCTGCACAGTCAAGTGTACCGCGAACGATATGGTAACGAACACCTGGTAAATCTTTAACACGTCCACCACGAATAATAACTGTGGAGTGTTCTTGCAAGTTGTGTCCTTCACCACCGATATAGGCCGTAACTTCATATCCGTTTGATAAACGAACACGAGCGTATTTACGAAGAGCGGAGTTTGGTTTCTTAGGTGTCATTGTTCCGACACGAGTGCAAACGCCTCTTTTTTGAGCTGAAGGTTGATCAGTCTCACGGCTTCTTAGAGAATTCCATCTTTTTCCAAGAGCAGGAGTTTTTGATTTTTTAACAGCACGAGAACGACCGTTTTTAACTAGTTGGTTAATAGTTGGCATTGATTGTCCTCCTTTCAATGAATACTATTATGCACACATTACCCGGTGTGTCTTTATTATCCGTAAATAATAAGACCTCTAGGGCCATGCGCAACTGAAATAAATTATATCAATATATAAAAAAGTGTCAAACAAAATATTAATATTTACTATATATAAAAAAGCTACCCACTTTGTTAGTAGGTAGCTATTTGATTAGGCATATAAGAATGTTAGTGTAGCGGAATCTTCAGTGATGCTATCAATTGTGAACTTAAATCCGAATTTATTACCCGAATTAAATTCATAATCTTTATATGTATCATAGCCAAAGGAATCGCCTTCATGGAACATATTATCATCTTTAACTTGAAGAACAGTTTTTCCAGTTTGTGATATATATTCAATTAACCAGTTATATGTACCATCTTCATTTTTAACAGTTCTTGAACCAGTATTTTCGTTACCAGTTTTTATGATTTGAGATGATGTTGTGTTAAGAATCGCATTTGTATAACCAAGGAATTTTCCTTTATTTGATTCACCAGTTGAACTACTTGAATAATCATAAATACCAAGTCTTGAATCAACATGATATACCTTGATGCCAGGTTTAGTTGGACAAATTGGATAAGATCCAGCATATGCTTGTTGACTATCAAGCGTATTCACACCTTCTGGAGTGTAATATTCAATAGCTAGATATTCGCTAAAGAAAGTATTGCCTTTATCATTATCTTTAAAATATCCGCGATATGGAACCATGATGCAGTCACCAGTTCTTGTAAATGAATTAACTGTAACGGTTGTAGGTCCAGTTACAACAACAGGATTTGTCCAACCTAATAATGATTTAGAATAAGAGTTATGATCGCCAACGTTATAAGCCATCATATCAACGCTTGCAATTGGGTTGACTTTATTGTCATAGTCATAATTGTAATAATCAGTTAATCCTAACGCATGTCCGGTTTCATGAATGATTGTATGTCCATCTACTTTGGCAGTTCCGGAAGAAATTTCTTCACATGTCCATGGACGCCACTTACCATTATCAAATACGCCGCCTTCAAAACAAGTGTAATACGATTGGAAATTCCATTTTGAAAGACGTGGTTTTTTAACATCGCCTTCAGTAGTTGTGCCACCACAGTAAGCCCAGAAAATTTCATTGTCAATAGCAACGTCTTGGCCATTTTCGTCTTTATATGTTGCATAATATGGGGCGCTATAAACCATTTCGATTACATCAAAGCATCCATCTTTATCTGAATCAAAATATTGCAAAAATTCTTCACCGCTTTTGAACATTTGATTGCCGTTTTCATCTTTGAAAATAGCAAACTTCTTCATAGTATTATCACTGTAATAAGACAAGATGTTTTGAGCGAGTTGGGCTGCAGTCGAACTTTGACCAAATTCTTTTGCGCTCACAGGATTCATCGTAAATGCATTTGTATATGCTTGAAACCATGGTGCAACAATACCATTAAAATTTAATTTTCCATAACTTGCAGACTTGTAATAAGAAGAAAGTGAATGCCACATTGTTTCCTCTGGTTCACCAAAAAACACTTTTCTAATATCTTCTAATGCATTATCTGCGCCACGCCCAGTTGCAGTCGAATCATCGTGGCGATATGCCTTGCTATCCTTTGTTTCAGAATTGTAATATTTACCAACTTCTTCAGCAGGATAATCTGTGAATTCTACAGGAACAACGAATACCCGTGTATCACCTGTTGAAGGTGCTGGATATCCTTGCTTTTCACCTTTCTTAATAACATCTCTCATTGTAATAGTTTCATCAAGATCATGAAATTTTCTTTGATTTTCAGGAGAAGGAGTATTGCTTTCACAGCTCGATACCATCGTAATTATTGGTAATAAAACTAATGATTTTAATAATTTTTTTATATTCATTTTATTAGCCTCCTTTTTTTGCTTTGTGTATTTTATCATTGTTCGTAAAATATAACAATACAAAAAAGTACCATCCAACGATGAATGGTACTTAATATATTTCACAAATTATTCAATTTCATCTGCTCTATCGTGAGCTTCAATGTATTGTTGTTTAACTTGTTTCATTTTGCCAGCAACTGTAAAGTCTTTGACATGTTCGTATTCTTGCTCTTCAGTGAACAAGCCATCACCAGCAGGAATTAACTTACCAGTAATAACATTTTCCTTTAAGCCATGGAGAGGATCAACTTTTTCTTTAATTGCAGCATCTGTGAGAACTCTTGTTGTTTCTTGGAAGCTTGCAGCTGACAAGAATGATTTTGTTTCAAGAGCGGCTTTTGTGATACCGAGAATAAGTTGATGTCCAACAGCTGGTTTTTTACCATTGAAGATTGCATCTTCGTTTTGAGCTGTAAATTCTTCGATATCGACTTTTGTGCCTGGAGATAATGTTGTATCACCTGAATCAGTAATAACAACTTTCTTAAGCATTTGTTTAACGATAACTTCAATGTGCTTATCGGAAATAGAAATTGATTGTTCACGATAAACTTTTTGAATTTCAGAAAGAACATAATTCTCAACATCGAGTTTTGAGCTAACTTCAAGAAGTTTCTTAGGTGAAATAGCACCTTCAGTTAATTTTGAACCAGCTTTAACAAAGTCGCCTTCTTTAACACATGGACGAGCGCCGAAGGAGGAAACGAATTCCTTTGGCTTAGGTTCTTGTTCATTTGAAACTGTGAAAGTGTATTTTCCATTATTTTCAGCAACAGAAATAACTTCGCCATCGATTTCAGAAATGAGAGCCTCACCTTTTGGATTACGTGCCTCAACAAGTTCTTGAACACGTGGAAGACCACTTGTAATATCACTACCAGCAACACCACCTGAGTTAAATGTACGCATTGTTAATTGTGTACCTGGTTCACCGATGGATTGAGCAGCCATAATGCCAACTGCTTCACCAACTTTAACGATTTCACCAGTAGCAAGGTTACGGCCATAACAATGTACGCAAACACCATTCTTTGTTTGACATCCAAATAAGGAACGGATTTCCACTTCTTCAATGCCTGCATCAACGATATCTTTTGCAAGTTTTTCATCGATTAATGCATTTCCGTGAACGATAACTTCTCCTGTATTAGGATTTATGATATCGCGAAGAGCAAATCTTCCAACTAAGCGATCATATAATGGTACAACGATAATATTTTTTACATCGTCTTTAATTGCGCGAACCACGAAACCGTGGTCGGTATGGCAATCTTCTTCGCGAACAATGACATCTTGGCTAACGTCGACAAGACGACGTGTTAAATAACCTGAGTCGGCAGTCTTCAAAGCTGTATCAGCACCACCCTTACGGGCACCGTGAGTAGCAATAAAGTATTCAGCAACAGTCATACCCTCGCGGAAACATGATTTAATTGGAAGTTCAATTGTTTCGCCTTTAGGATTTTGCATCAAACCACGCATACCGGAAAGTTGTGTTAGGTTAGAAATAGATCCACGAGCGCCAGAATCACTCATCATGTAAATTGGATTACGTTTATCTTTATCAAATTGAGTTGTAAGATCTTTCTTAACTTGATCAAGAACATTAGTCCAAACATTACATACTTCTTTATGGTGTTCTTCTTCAGTAAGAAGACCTTTATCATAAAGTTTATTGAGTTTTAAGACTTGTTCATCGCCACCTTTAATAAGTTCATCTTTATCATTTAGTAAAGGAACATCGGTAAACGAAATTGTAAATCCGGCAGTTGTAGAATATTTAAATCCTTGGTCTTTCATTTTATCAAGGACTGCGGATGTCTTTGAAGTTCCATAACGATGATAGACTTCGTCAATAATATTACCGAGGTCTTTTTTCTTGAATGGAGCAATCAAAGGACGGTTATGTATTTCTTCCACAATATTTGTTCCATATGGAACGAAGAATTCAGGTAAATCGCCTTTTAAATTGCGTTTGTCTGGTGAATTCAAATATGGGAAATCTGATGGGAAAATTAAGTTAAAGATAACTTTACCAACAGTTGTTAATAAGTAAGAATGATTCATTTCATCTGTGAAACCAGTCTTATTTAAGCTTGAAGCACGAATTGCAATACGTGTGTGTAGATGGGCTTGTTTTGTTTGATAAGCCATAATTACTTCATCGATATTGCGGAATACTTTTCCTTCAGCGTTTCCATAAAGTTCAAATAATTCGTATTCTTCAATATCACCTTTTGCTTTACGTCTATCGGCACGGGCAAGAAGAGCTTCTTTTGTTTCTTCAAGTGTCAAATAATAATTTCCAAGAACCATATCTTGTGATGGAGTAACAATAGGTTTTCCGTCTTTTGGTCCAAGAATATTATTTGAAGCAAGCATGAGTTCAAGAGCTTCTTGTTGTGCTTCTTTGCAAAGCGGTAGGTGAACCGCCATTTGGTCACCATCAAAGTCAGCGTTAAATCCAGCACAAACAAGTGGGTGAAGACGAATTGCACGTCCTTCAACAAGTTTTGGTTGGAATGCTTGAATACCTAAACGGTGAAGAGTAGGAGCACGGTTAAGTAATACTGGATGATCAGAAATGATTTCTTCAACAATATCAAATACTACAGGTTCATAATTATCAATAATCTTTTGAGCTGTTTGGTGAGCACTAGCAATACCTCGTTTAATCAAAATATTAATGATGTATGGACGCAATAATTGAATTGCCATTTCTCTTGGAAGTCCACATTGATACATCTTTAGGTCTGGTCCAACAGCAATAACTGAACGACCTGAGTAATCAACACGTTTTCCAAGAAGATTTTGTCTAAAGCGACCTTGTTTGCCTTTTAAACCAGAACTTAATGATTTTAATGGGCGTCCATTTGCGCCTTGAACAGGTTTATTACGACGACCATTATCGATAAGAGCGTCAACGGCTTCTTGAAGCATACGACGACCATTCATTAAGATAACGTTAGGTGCATTTAAGTCAATCATCTTTTTAAGACGAGCATTACGAGTAATAACTCTTCTATAAAGATCATTTAAGTCAGAAGCAGCAAAACGTCCGCCATCGAGTTGAAGCATTGGACGAAGGTCTGGTGGTATTACAGGAACAACATCAAGGACCATCCATTCAGGTTTGTTGTGTGAATGAAGAAATGCGTCAACAACTTCAAGGCGTTTAACCGCTTTAGCGCGTTTTTGGCCAGTTGATTTTTCAATTTCAAGAACAATCTTGTCATGTTCCATTTGAAGATATGTGCGTCTTTCTTCTCCTTCAGGAATAACTTCAGGATATTTGCTAAGATCAGCAAGTAAATGTTTAATAGCTTCGGCACCTTCTCCAAATTCAGCATGTGTATATTTGCTAATGAATTTTGAAACAGATAAGAAGTCAAATGCTTCTTCTTGATTGGCCATATTTTCAAGATATAAATTGGCTTTTTCTTTATCGTTATCATCAGCGATAACATCCATGATTTCGCAATTAATTACATCTCTAAATACTTCACGTGCATTCTTTTCATCTAAGAATTGACGGTATTTTAAGATTTTGCTTGTTCCTGGATTAAGGCAAATGTGAGCGATAAAATAAGTCACTTCTTCAACTTGTTTTGGTGGAACGTCAAGCAATAAACCAATGCGGCTTGGTATTCCTTTTAAATACCAAATATGTGTACATGGAGAAACGAGTTCAATATGACCCATTCTTTCACGTCTTGCATCTTTAGAGATGACTTCAACACCACATTTTTCACAAACGCGGCCAGCATCTTTTATTTTTTTGTATTTTCCACAGTGACATTCATAGTCTTTGCTAGGACCAAAGATTTTTTCACAGAATAAACCATCTGGTTCTGGCTTTTGGCTACGATAGTTGATTGTTTCAGCTTTTGTAACTTCACCATGTGACCATGCACGAATCTCTTCAGGAGAGGCAAGACCAACTTTGATTGCTGATAAATTTTTAACATCAAACATATATCAATACCTCCTTATTTAATTGTTAATTCTTCATCAATGTCATACATACTGGCATTTGAAGAATCGAGATCATCATCGTGCTTACCAGCACCGGTGAGATTACGAATGACTGTATTAATTTTTCTTTCTTCTTGACGAGCTTCGGTAGCAATTGCATTTGTATCGATAATTGTACCGTTTTCATCGAGAAGTTCGACATTAAGGCAAAGGCCTTTAAGTTCTTTGATAAGAACGTTAAATGCTTCTGGAATACTTGGTTTAGGAATGTCGAGACCTTTAATGATAGATTCATACGCTTTGCGGCGGCCAACTCTATCATCAGATTTAATTGTAAGAATTTCTTGCAATGTGTGAGCGGCACCATAAGCTTCAAGTGCCCAAACTTCCATTTCACCAAATCTTTGACCACCATTTTGGGCTTTACCACCAAGTGGTTGTTGTGTAACCAAGCTATATGGTCCAACAGAACGAGCATGAAGTTTATCATCGACCATGTGTACGAGTTTAATCATATACATAACACCGACAGAAATTCTTTCGTCAAATCTTTCACCAGTACGACCATCATAAAGGATAGTTTTTCCATCTGGTGCAATTTGTGCTTGTTTCATTAAATCAAAGATTTCTTCGTTTGAAATTCCGTCAAAAACAGGAGTTGCAACTTTAAGCCCAAGTTTTTTACAAGCAAGGCCTAAGTGCATTTCAAGAATTTGACCAATATTCATACGTGAAGGAACGCCTAGTGGGTTGAGCATGATATCAACTGGTGTACCATCAGCTAAGAATGGCATATCTTCGACTGGTAAAATACGGGAAATAACACCTTTATTACCATGACGACCAGACATCTTGTCACCTTCAGAAATTTTACGTTTTTGAGCGACAAAGACGTGGACTGATTTCTTAACACCATGTGGAAGTTCATCACCGTTTTCGAGTGAGAATACCTTGACATCAAGAACAATACCAGCGCCACCATGTGGAACTTTAAGAGAAGAATCTTTCATGTCTTTTGTCTTTTCGGCAAAAATAGCCATGAGTAGTTTTTCTTCTGGTGATTGTTGTTCGCTTTCACCTTTTGGTGTTACTTTTCCGACAAGAATATCACCTTCGCGAACTTCAGTACCAATAGTAACAATACCATTAGCGTCTAAGAATGCTTTTGCGGATTCTTTGACATTTGGAATATCGCGTGTAATTTCTTCAGGTCCAAGCTTTGTATCACGACAATCAAGAATATGTTCTTCAATATGAATTGAAGTATAAGTGTCATCTTTAACAAGTCTTTCGGACATGATGACAGCATCTTCGTAGTTATAACCATCCCATGTCATGAATGCAACAGTTACGTTTTGACCTAATGCAAGATCACCGTTTTCCATTGCTGGTCCATCGGCAAGAATTTGGCCTTTTTTAACTTCATCGCCAACTTTAACAATGGCTTTTTGGTTAATGCAAGTGCCTTGGTTACTTCTTTCGAATTTTTGTAATTTATATTCGCGCACGTATTTTCCTTCTTTTACGCGAATGACTTGGCTATCTACATATTTGACTACACCATCGCTTGCGGCAACAACTGCAAGGCCTGCATCCTTAGCAATCTTATATTCAAGACCTGTTCCAACATATGGAGCAGTTGGTCTTAATAATGGGAGAGCTTGACGTTGCATGTTAGCACCCATAAGAGCACGTTTAGCATCGTCATTTTCAAGGAATGGAATACAAGCTGAAGCAATTGAGACGACTTGTTTTGGTGAAACGTCCATATAATCGATAAGAGAACTATCAATGACTACGTTTTCACCGTTGTGACGGGCGATGACTTCTTTGTCAATAATATATCCATTTTCATCTAAATGAACGCTATCTTCAGCAATATAGTGATCCTTTTCCATATCTGCGGAAAGATATTCGGTTTCATCAGTAACACGAGAACCATTTTCATCTTTCTTAACGATACGATAAGGAGTTTCGATAAAGCCATATTTATTTACTTTAGCATAAGATGCTAAGTTTGAAATAAGTCCAATGTTTTGTCCTTCAGGAGTTTCGATTGGACAAATACGACCGTAGTGAGTTGGGTGAACGTCACGAATAGCCATTGATGCACGTTCACGGGTAATACCACCATGACCTAAAGCGGAAATACGACGCTTGTTAGTTAATTCTGAAAGAGGATTAACTTGGTCCATAACTTGTGAAAGTTGGTTGGTGGCAAAGAATTCACGAATTGAACTTGTTAATGGCTTAATGTTGATAAGTGATTGAACTGTTGCACTATCAAGATCAGTAATAGACATCTTTTGTTGGACAGTTTTAACCATCTTAGAAAGACCTAATCTGAATTGATTTTGAACAAGTTCACCAACACATCTAATACGACGGTTGCCTAAATTATCAATATCATCGACATCACCAAACCCAGCCATGATATTCATTAAATATGAGAATAAAGCAATAATATCGGAGAAAGCCATCCATTCAATGGTGAGATTTAAATCTGTACCAATGATGTTTTCGACCTTATCCATTTTGTCATCAACATAGACTTTAATCATGTTGACTTTGCCTGAGAATGTTTGTGCGAGTTCATTTTTAGTCTTTTCATCGCCTTTACCTTTTGGGGCTGTACGAATCAAAGATTCGACTAAAGCAGGATTTGCTTTAATTACTTTTTCATGTGCTCCATTTTCAAACACTTCAGCGTCCATTAATTTTTGAACATCTTCTTTTGAAAGGTAATCGCCTTTTTTATAAAGAATTTCGCCATTTTCATCGACTAAATTTTCAGCAAGATAACGACCTGCTAAACGATTATAAATGCCGAGTTTATTACGACATTTGAAACGTCCAGCAGAACCGATATCATAACGACGATGATCAAAGAATTTTTGGATTAAGAAATTGCTAATACCTTCATCAGTAATTGGTTCACCAGGTTTAATCTTTTTGAAAATTGTGACTAAAGCTTTTTGAGGTGAATCAGTTTCTGCATCTTTTTCGATAGTATTTTCAAGCATTTCATTATTGCCAAATAATTTTTCTAAAAGTTTTTGATTATCTAAACCAAGGGCTTTTAAAAGAATTGTAACTGGCATCTTCTTTTGACGGTCGATGCGGACATTAATCAATCCTTTTTGATCGGTTTCAAATTCTAACCAGGATCCTCTTGTTGGAATTAAATCAGCATTAAAAACATAACGACCTGATTTATCAAGAGTTTTGCTAATATATGCACCTGGAGAACGAACAATTTGGCTAACAATAACACGTTCAGCACCATTGACAATAAAAGTACCACTATTGGTCATTAATGGGATATCTCCCATGAAGACGCTATGATCTTTTAAAACACCATTAATAGTATTTCTAAGTCTTAAAACAGCATAGAGTTGTGCTTGATAAGTGTAACCGTGTGCTTTGCAATCTAAATAATTATGCTTAGGTTCTTTTAATTCGCTTGAGACATATTCGACAAAGACATTGTCATTATAGTTGGCGATTGGGAAGACCTCTTTCATGACTTCGTCAATGCCTTTCTCAAGGAACCATTGGTAGGAATCTGTTTGGATTTCTACCAAGTTAGGTAATTCCAAATTACCAGAAATTTTAGAAAAATTGATTCTATTATTTGGTAATAATGGATAATTTTTGTAAGTATTGCTCATGTAATGGCTCCTTTTCATTAATTCACTTTTGTTGCTTTCAGGACGTAATATCCTTTGCTTCTCGCTAATATTTCACAATTAGAAAATATTTCTTCTAGATATGCTTTGACGGATAATGCGCCTTGTGCTTTTCGCACGACAACATATAGTGAACCGCCATCAATTAAATGAGATTTCGCACCGATGTAAATGGCGTAAGTAACTTTCTTACCAGCCCTTATCGGCGGATTGCTCACAATTGAATCATATAATCCTTCAATCTCTACATAGATGTCACTTTGAAGGCAGGTGACTCGTTGGCTTAACGCGAGCTTTTGTGCGTTCTTCTTACATAATGCAAGAGCGCGCGTATTGACATCTGAACAAGTTACGTTCAATGATGGAGAGAAATAAGCCAAAGTTAAGCCTATTGGGCCTATTCCGCATCCTATGTCAAGCATCTTTCCCTTAAGGGTTAGAGGAATGAGAGTTTTTAGTAAAATCTCAGTTCCTTTATCTAACCCATTTTTGGAAAAGACACCAATGTCTGATTCCAATGTAAATTTTTGATTATTAATTACATAACAAATTTCTCTCGGCTTTGAACCTAAAGAAGTATCGTTAATGTAATAATGTGAATTTGCCATTGGAAAATAAATTTAAAAGTTGATTATTTAATTTCAACTTCAGCACCAGCTGCAACAAGAGCTTTCTTGTGTTCTTCAGCTTCGACTGGTGAGATGTGTTCTTTGATATTGCATGGTGCAGTATCAACTAATTTCTTAGCATCCATAAGTCCTAAACCTGTGATGGCTTGAACAGCTTTGATGACTGCAACTTTTGCACCACCAACTGCTTTGAGGACTAATGAAACTTCGGTTGGTCCAGCTTTGACTTCTTCTTCAGCTGGGGCAGCGGCTACTGCAACTGGGGCAGCGGCTGTAACACCGAATTCTTCTTCAACTGCTTTAACGAGTTCATTGAGTTCAAGAACAGTCATTTCCTTTAAGGAAGCAATGATTTCTTCTTTTGTTAACTTTGCCATAATATTTTCCTCCTAATTAGGCATTAATTTTTGCTATCCGCTACTGCTTTGACTGTGCAAGCGAAACTGCGGATAGGTGCTTGCAAGCACGATAAGAACATGGATATTAATCCTTCGCGGTTTGGTAGTTTTGCAACTTCTTTGACACCATTGCCATCAACAAATTTGCCTTCTACTAATCCTGCTTTGAGAACGAGTTTATCGTTTTTCTTAGCAAATTTAGCAAGAACTTTTGGCATTCCTGTTGTGTCGCTGGAGAAGACATATGCATTACTGCCAGTGAGGTATTGATCTAATTCTTTATGTCCAAGATTATCACTTGCCTTTTGGACAAGAGTATTTTTGTAGACATTGAATGTAGCATCAACCGCTTTTAAAGCCTTTCGAAGTTCACTGATTTGAGCAACTGTAAGACCACGATATTCAACAACAACCATTGAAGAACATTCTTCGATTGATTTTGTGATGTGGTTAACAATCGCTTTCTTTGATTCGAGAGTGACTGGATTCATAGTTCTACCTCCTTTGTAAATTGTTTTGAGAAACTCAATATACTTGGGAATAATTACCTGGGCAACATGATTAAGCCCCGTGGCCGTTGCTGTCTATGGTATATTGTGCTCCTGAGAGTTAATTACATTCCTTCAAATGCGAAGCGAATGCTTGGACCCATTGTTGTGTGAACAACTGCGGTCTTAATGTAAGAACCTTTTACTGCGGCTGGACGAACTTTTACAAGTGTACCAGTGAGAGCCACAAGATTCTCAACGAGATCATTTGTGTTAAAGCTGACACGACCGATAGCTAAGTGCATATTGGCATCTTTATCTAAACGATATTCAACTTTACCTAATTTGATTTCTTTAATTGCTTTGGCGATATCCATTGTAACTGTGCCTGTCTTTGGGTTTGGCATCAAGCCTTTTGGACCAAGAAGACGACCCATTTTACCAAGTTCACCCATCATATCTGGTGTGGCGACGATGATATCGAAATCAAACCAATTTTCTTTTTGGATTTTTTCAAGTAATTCCTTACCTCCGGCAAAATCCGCTCCGGCTGCTTTTGCGTCCTCTACTTTTGATGTAATGGCGCAAATCTTTTTGGTCTTACCATTTCCATGTGGAAGAATGAGAGTTCCTCTAATTTGTTGGTCGGCCTTTGTTGTGTCGATGTTCATATTGAATGATACATTGACTGTTGCATCGAACTTAACTGTTGATGTCTTTTTGACTAATTCACATGCTTCTGCAATTGAATAAACCTTTTTCGCGTCAACGAGTTCAACAACTTTTCTATAATTTTTTGAACGTTTCATAAATCTTACTCGTCAATCGTGATTCCCATATTACGAGCTGAACCGGCAACAATTTTCATTGCTGCTTCAACATTGTCGCAATTTAAGTCAGGTAATTTGTATTCAGCGATTTCTTTAAGTTGTGCTTTGCTGATGTGTCCAACGATAACTTTTGGGTTAGCTGAACCTTTCTTAATACCAGCGGCTTTAAGTAATAAGCCTGCAACTGGAGAAGTCTTGATTACGAAGTCGTGTGACTTGTCTTCATAAGCTGTGATGATAACAGGAACGATTTCACCACGACGATCAGCTGTCTTTGCGTTAAAGTCTGTGCAGAATTTTGGCATGATGACACCGGCTGATGCTAATTTTGGTCCTGGTTTAGCTTCGCCACCAGGGAGTTCCATTTTCACAACTTTTGCGATTCTTTTACTCACGTGACATTTCCTCCTTCATTTTTAGAATTTTGTCCGTGCTCGTGGTAACTGGACTAAATCGATTGTCCTCCCACAAGACGATATTACACACGTGCCTATGCGCTCTCATCACAAGGCAATATGCGTATTTGATTTTATCAAATTATTATTTTCAATACAACAAAAAAATGGGCTTTAACTACCCATTTAATTGTAAAACATATATGTTTTAACTACTTAATTTTTCGATAAATTAATAGCAAAGAGTTAAGAGTCATCAACACTGTTAGACCGGTATCCGCTAGCATGGCAATCATCATAGCGTGCTGACCTAAAACACCGGCAATAAGTAGGCCAATAACCGTCGCTTTAACAACCAAAGAGAATATGATATTAAACCATGCAATAAAACGTGTTTTCTTAGAAATTCTAATAGCGTCATAAATCTTCAATGGATGGTCTTGCATAATAACAACATCAGCATTTTCTACCGCTACATCAGAGCCGATACCACCCATTGCAAAACCTATGTCAGCGCGAATAATTGAAGGTGTGTCATTAATCCCATCGCCAGCAAAAGCAACCAATTTTTTATCTTTCTTGTTTGTTATTGCTTCTTCAACATATTTTGTTTTATCTTGAGGTAACAATTTAGCGTGATATTCTTTAATTCCAACTTGTTCGGAAACATATTTAACTGTAGCTAATTTATCGCCAGAAAGTAGAATGGTTTTTATTCCTAATTCATCGAGTTTTTTAATGAGTTGTTTTGCTTTATCTCTTATAACATCTTGAAGAACAATATAACCAATAAATTCTCCATCTTTTGCAACATAAATAACCGTTCCAGCAGCATCTATTTCTTGCACATTAACATTATATTTTTGAAGCAATTCAACATTGCCCGCTAAAATGATATGCCCATTATCGTTTGTCTTTGTACCAAGTCCGGCAATTTCTTCATAATCTTCTTGTCTAAGAGCAAGTTCGCTCACATTTTGATGAAGAGTTATTGCCTTAGCAATTGGATGATTGGATCTAGATTCAGCAGCCAATAAACTATTCATCAATTCTTCTTCACTTACTCCATTTGGGACTACTTGTTTAACAACAAAATTTCCATATGTTAATGTACCTGTTTTATCAATAAATAATGTGCCAATTTTGCTTAATGAATCTAAGTAATTTGCGCCTTTTATAACTACGCCTCTTTTACTTGCAAGACCAATGCCAGCAAAAAACGCTAACGGAACCGAAATTACAATAGCACAAGGACATGAAACAACTAAAATTGCAAGACCTGTAAACAATGCATCAGACCATTGTTTAGTCACAAAACCGTAAATTACAGCAAATAAAATTCCGATGGCAAAAACCGATGGAGTATAAATTTTAGCGAATTTATCGATAAATTTTTCAGCTTTTGATTTTCTTTCACCGCTCGATTGAACTAGTTCAAGAATCTTGGAAATTGTAGAATCAGCAAAAACTTTATTAACGCGAATTGTGATTGAACCGCTTCTTAGAATAGAACCGCTCATAGCATTATTTCCAATCAAGGCATCAACAGGCATAGGTTCACCAGTCAATGAAGACATATCAAGAGTACCTTGCCCATCAATTATTTCACCATCGGCAGGAATAATCTCGCCGATGCGAACAATGATTTTATCCCCTACTTTTAATTCTTCTGGTTTTACTTGAACTATTTTGTCGTCACAAACTAAGTTGGCGGTATCGGCTCTTAAGTCAACAGCTTTGCTTATCGCGGCTTTGGATTTGCCTGTAGCAATCGCTTCAATAAGCTCGCCAATTTGATACAAAATTACAACCATTGCCCCTTCATGCATCTCAATCATAATCGATGAACTTTCAAGGACGTTAAAATGGGTTAAAAACGCTAAAACAAAAACACCAACAGAAGATATTGTTAACAATAAATTCATATCGATAGGATTTCTTAAATGAATAATGTTTTGAATAAGCTTCCAAACGATATCATAAAGCATCAATATTGCTGATATGATGAAAAGAGAATTAGCTACCCAATTATATGCGTTCCAAACAATATCACTACTTCCTAAAAAATGTTCAAGCAAAAAACCAATAATAGTTAGAATTGAAGCTAATATAATTCGTGATAAATTAAACACAAATTTTTTAGTAATTATTTTTACTTTTTGTCTAGAACCTTTGTTTTCTTCTTCAATTCTTAAAGGATCACTTTCCACTTCTTTAATTTTTGCTTTTAATTCATCAAGTGTATATGGATTATCAAGATAATTTATGTAAAGTCTATCATTTGCAAAATCAATAGTGGCTTCTTGAATGCGTTCGTCCTTATTAAGATATCTTTCTACTTTCGCAGCGCAATTAGGGCAATCAAATCCAGATATGTGGTAAATAATCTTTTTCATGTCATACCTCCAAAATCTCAATAATAATATTATTCAATAAGTTTTAATTCAAGAAATACGCTCAAAAAAAGCATCTCAATTAGAGATGCAATTTTTACTAGATTCTTTCAATTTCACTGAAGTCAACATCGACTGGAGTAACACGTCCAAAGAACAATGTTTCAACCTTGAATACATGAGTTGTTTGGTCAATTGCGATAATTTTACCTTCAGTTCCTTCAAGAGGTCCACTGATAACTTTAACGCGATCACCAATGTTATAGTGTTGATACATTGAATCATCAATCATGTTCATACGTTTAAGAACTGGTTCGATTTCTTCACGTGAAACAGGAGTTGGTTTTTGACCACCACCAGCTGATCCTGTAATACCTGTAACACCCGGTGTATTACGAACATAATACCAAATCTTATCATCCATAATCATTTCGACGAAAATATAACCAGGATATAAGTTTTTCATTTTTGTTTTTCCAGGTTTTGGAAGGCCTGTTGATCTATCGATTACTGGAACTTCTTGTTCAGCAACAACGACATTGAAAATTTTATCTTGTAGACCAAGTGTTTCAATACGTCTTTTCAAATTTTCAGCAACTTTCTTTTCGTGTTGCGAATATGTGTTAACAATATACCAATGTTTTTCTGCTAAATTTGCCATAATACCTACTCCTAAAAATGTAACCAATTAAATATATTAATCGCTGCGGATGTTGTTTCCGATGTTTCGCTTTTAAGTCCAGAAAACAAATCCTTTAATTGACCAATAAGTGTTCCAGCAGCCCAGTCTTCAACAGAAAGAATTAAGGCTGTAAAAGCACAAATGATAATGACAGAAATCAATACAGGAAAAAATTTCTCCTTCTTAGGCCAACGAACGCGTTTGCCTTCTTTAATTACTTCACTAGTGTATTTTTTTACTCCCATTTAAGTAACCTCCTATTTGCTCTCCTTATGCAATGTCATCTTGTTGCAACGAGGGCAATATTTTTTTATTTCAAGACGAGTTGTGTCTCCTTCTTTTTTGCTCGCTGTGTAATTTCTTGACAAGCATTCAGGGCAAATTAAAATAACTTTCTTTCTCATAATTATTTAACTTTTAACTCCATCTTTATTTGTAATCATAACCCCCAAAAAATATCTAGTCAATAGACTTTCTACTTTCATTTGAGTTTTTCTTATCGACCCTTGTTTTAATTCCATACTGATGAAGAATCCTTTTCAATGAGCGAGGAGAAAATCGAAGAGGTTCAAAGCCTTCGCCAGAAACATTATTCGCTTCACTAGAAGAAATAAAGGCAGTAGGATCAATCGCAAATACAAAAGCTCTCACATCTTTAGCCTCAGACCCATAAACAATCGCACGAACAGAAATTCTTTTTTCTCCAGAATAGCCGCCTTCAATCTCAATTAATGTCGTTGCATGATCAAGTTTTTCATGAATAAATCTTGAGACCTCTTCTGGTTTAGAACATATGATATCCATAATAACTGGATTATCACTTTGAACATAAATTTTCTTTATCACTATTGCCGCTACTATAGCGCTTAAAATACCGGACAACAAAAGTTCCCAACTCTGTAAACAAATAAAGCCAATAACAATCATTGTTGTATCAAGAAACAATCCACCCAAATCTTGTTTGATTGATGTATATTTTGCAATAAGAAAAGCTAAAACATCTGTTCCACCAGTAGAACCGTCACCTAAATATGTAATTGCAACACCGGCACCACTTAAAATACCTCCAAAAATACCAGCTACAATAACAACCACAAAATCTAGATGCCCATCAACTGTATGACTTGCATAAAATTCTGACAACTTAATTAGGTCAATAAAATTTATTCTTAAAAGAAGCGAGTAAAACGCAGGAAAAGCAAGTGTTCCTAGCAATGTGTAGAAAGAGAACTTTTTACCTAGAAAAATCAAACCTAAAACCCATAATAATATTTGACAACCAGCAATTACAATGTCTGACAAATCAAAGCCTAAATCGTTTTTGAAAAAATGATTAACAATAATACCTAAAGAATCAATGCCCCCATTAACAATATTACAAGGCATTATAAATAAAACATCGGCCATAGCCAAAATAAAGCACCCTAATAAGACTAGTCCAACACTCTTAAAAACTTTGTAAAACTTGGCTTTTTTCTCAACATTCATAATCAAAACCTCCATAAAAAAGCACCACTATAATGTGATGCTTTTAAAGTAATCAAGAAATACTTTTTCTATTTTCTTTCTTCTAAAACTTTAATTAAATTATCCATTACATTTGTTTGGTAATCTTCAATTGTCCCCTTATCAACGTCTTTTGCAAGAAGAGGATCAATTGGAATTTCCGCTAAAACATTTAAGCCGCGTTTGTTAGCTTCTTTAGCAAAATTTCCGTCTCCAAATACTGTAATTTTTTCATCACAATTTGGGCATTTTATATACGCCATGTTTTCAACCAATCCAACGACAGGAATATTCATCATATTTGCCATATTTAATGATTTTGCAACAACCATTGAAACGAGTTCTTGTGGGGATGATACAACAATTATTCCATCCATCTTTATCATTTGAAATACAGTAAGAGGAATATCACCAGTTCCTGGAGGCATATCAATTAACATATAATCTATATCCCCATAAATGACATCGGTATAAAGTTGTTGGACAAATGATGATACAATTGGTCCGCGCCAAATAATAGGTGCTTCTTTGTCTTCGAGAAGTAAATTAGCGGACATAATTTTAATGCCATTCTTGCTCAAAACAGGATATAAAGCAGTATCATCGCTTTCGGCAAGTTCGCCTTTAAGTCCAAACGCCTGAGGAATACTTGGACCGGTCACATCGGCGTCAATAACAGCCACCTTATAACCTTTTTTATTTAATGATGACGCTAACAAAGATGTAACAAGAGATTTTCCAACTCCTCCCTTTCCACTTATAATTGCGTAAGTATGTTTAATGTGGGAACAAACATGAGGTTTAATTTTTTCAATTGTTCTTTCGCCACAATTATCAACAGAACAATCGTCACATTTATGATTACAATCAGCCATAAATAACATCCTCCTAAATCTTAATTATTATTGCAAAAATAGTCATTTTTTTCAAATTATAGGCTAAAGTTTTACGTTTATATTTTTGAATTTAATACTATTTTTTGAAATTGCTAGCCTTCTAGCCTTTGAGTATGAAATATTAAGAACTTTTGCAATTTGTTCATAGGTGTATCCAGAACACTTAAGTGAAATTACTTTTTGCTGCAAATTTAATTCTTCAAAATCATTATCACTTCTTAACGATAATGTTTGTTCTTTTTGTTCGTAATAATATTCAGGAGTTATTTCATTTTTATTTTCTATACATTCTAATTTTTCTATTCCGTTGCTATATGAATCGTTTAGGCTCACAGAATGATCTAAGGCATCACTCGAATAATGACCTTTCAATAGTTCTTTTGTAACATTTCTCTGCATTATTAAACTAAAATATGAACGGAACTTTCCTTTTTCTTCTTTGAATGTTTTTAATGCGTTTTGAAAAGACAAATAAAATGTAAGCAAGTATTCATCTACATCTTTACAATGCAAATTTAATTTCAAAGCTACACTATTAACAATTATTGGGTAAATCTTTAAATATCTAAAAAGTAAAATATAAAAGAACTTATTTTTTGCACTAGAATTAGCTAATGTAATAAGTTCTTCATCACTATAATTATTGTCCATAAACTCCCCTTAAATTTTACGGGAGCATTATTTAGATTAATTTCTAATTCGTGATAGTAATATTCCTGTCGCAACGCTTACATTTAAAGAATTCACATGACCATACATTGGGATTTTAATAACAAAATCGGAATTCTCTAAAACGAGTCTTGAAATGCCAAATCCTTCTGAACCAAGTATCAAAGCAATTGGGCCATCATATTTCAATTTGGAATAATCATCCTTGCCGCTTCCGTCGGCAGCATAAATCCAAAACCCATTGTCTTTTAAAGTTGAAATAGCATTTACTAAGTTATTTACTTTTGCAATTTTAACAAAATCAATTGCGCCAGTAGATACTTTGCTAACGGTCATATTAACAGGAACTTGGTTTCTGCTTTTGATAATAATTCCATCAACATCAAATGCATCGCAGGATCTAATAATTGCACCAAAATTATGTGGATCACTCACTTCATCTAAAATTAATATGAGTGGGTTTTGCTTCTTTTTACAGGCACTTAAGATTTCATCTATAGAAGAATAATTGAATGGTTTAACTTCCGCTACAACGCCTTGATGGACGGCGTTATTAGTCATCTTATTTAATATTCCTTGATCAACATAATTAGGAATAAGATGGGCTTTTGATAAAGCATCAAGAATTTTACTATCAGAAAATCCTTTTTGTAAATACACCTTAGAAATGTGATTTCCACTTAGATATGAGTATAATGGATTCCTCCCGTAGATATAGTTTTGCATATCACATTTGGAATTAGTCTCATTTTTTCTATTTTTCATTAAATTATCTTTCCTTTGATTAATACATCGCGAAGTTTGTCGCTCTCTTCAAATTTCTTTTCAGCTTTTAGTTTTAAATATTCTTGATAAGTTTTTTCAAGTTCTTCATTTAAAATAGGATATTCAAGAACAATACCTAAAATTGATAACATAGCATTAATCTGTCCAAATACATTTTCAAGCACTTCTAGTTCAACTGGATTTTTTCTTAACAATTGGTTTGCTTCTTTGATTTTTGAAAATAAGCATGTTAATGCATTTGATGTATTAAAATCATTTGCAAGCGCTTCTAAGAACTCTTGAATATCAACATCTTTTTTGGATAAATTTCCATGAAGTAGTTGTATTTTGACAGCGAGTTGATTATATGTTTTTTCAATTTTTAATAATTCGTTTTTTGTAGATTCAATAGTTTCATCAGTGAAGCTTACAGGAGCTCTATAATATGTAGAAAGAATTAAGAGTCGAACGAGATTTCCTCCATATTTAGCGATTGCATCTTTAGCTAAAATTACATTCCCTAGTGATTTGGACATTTTCTCATTACCAAAATTAACAAAACCATTATGAACCCAAATGTTTGCAATCTTGTTATGATCGTGAGCTTTCGCTTGCGCTATTTCGTTTTCGTGATGAGGGAATTTTAAATCAAAGCCACCACCATGAATATCAATCATTCCTTTAAAAATTGAATTAATCATAACACAGCATTCTGTATGCCATCCTGGTCTTCCTTTTCCCCATGGCGAATCCCATTGAATGCCTTGGTCTGTTTTTTTCCACAACACGAAATCTAGTGGAGATTCCTTTTTTGAATTTTCATCAATTCTAGCCCCAACAACCAAATCATCCATTTTAATGTTAGACAATTCGCCATAGTTTTTTACAGAACTAATTCTAAAAAACACGTCTCCATCAATGACATAGGCTGCACCAGCATCAACTAAGTCAGCTATATACTTGATAATTTGATCCATATATTCAGTTACTCTAGGATTTTTATAATGTTCCTTAACGTGTAAATCCTTCAAAACTTCTTTATACGCTTTTATGTACTTATCTGTAATAACTGATTCGCTTACATTTTCTTTGATTGCTTTGTTGATAATTTTGTCATCAACATCTGTGAAATTAGATACATATTTAACGTTATAACCTATATATTCTAAAAATCTTCTTAATGTATCAAAAACAACTGGAGGTCGAACATTACCTACGTGAGCGTCTCCATATACTGTAGGTCCACAACAATAGATTGAAACCTCACCTTCTTTAATTGGCTTTAAAACATCTACTTTATTAGTTAATGAATTAAATAGTTTAACTTCCATCATATATTATGTCCTTCTTTCTACTTAGTTTTGTTTTCTTTTTTTAAGGCTTTCATGTAATCAACCGCTAAACCGCCTTTAGATGTTTCGCGATATTTTTTATTTAAATCTTTACCTGTTTCATACATCGTATTTACTATTGTATCAAAACTAACACGATGTGAAATAAAAGCATATTCCGCTAGATTGGTTGCTGCAAGAGCTTTTATAGCGGCGATTGCGTTTCTTTCAATACACGGAATTTGAACATATCCTCCAACAGGGTCACATGTAAGACCGAGCGAATGCTCCATTGCGGCTTCAGCAGCACATTCTATTTGATTTATATTAAATCCCATAAGATATGCAGCGGCTCCTGCAGCCATTGAACAAGCTGTTCCTATCTCAGCCTGACATCCTGCCTCAGCACCCGAAATCGAAGCATTTTGTTTAACAACATTTCCTATAATTCCGGCAACCGCTAAAGATTGTATTATTTTCTCATCAGAAAATGAATATTTATCTTGAAGATATTTTAATACTGAAGGAAGCGTTCCTGAACTTCCGCATGTCGGAGCGGTAACTATAATCTCTCCGCTTGCGTTTTCTTCATTCGTGGAAAATGCATATGCAGCAATTAGTCTATTTGCTTTTCCAAACATTGTTTCGTTTCTATTTGATGGTTTTAAAAAACTTGAAGCTCTTCTTGCAACATTTAATTTTCCAGGTAAAAATCCATCTTTTTTTAGTCCGTTGTCAATTGTTAAGCACATTTGTTTCCATATTTTAAGTAAATAATCCCATATATCTTTTTCTTCATAATGTTCAACATATTGAGGAATGGAACAGTTGTTGTTTTTGCAATATTGAATAATTTCTTTAAAGTTTTTTTGGGGATATATATCATTTTCAATTTCTTCTTTTTCATCTGATATTGAAATAGCTCCACCGCCTAAAGATAGAACTCTTTTATTAACAATTTCCCCGTTTGACAAAGTTAAAATTACATCAAAAGTATTAGGGAAGGAAACTTTAGTTTTGTAATCAAAAACTATATTAGTTGAAATTGGATAAAGAGTATCCAAAATAGCTTTATCAATTAAATGGCCTTTTCCTGTAAACGATAACGAACCATATAAAATAATTTTTGCGCTTTGTATATTTCTATATTTTTCTTTTAAATATGAAACTGCTCTTTGAGGACCCATGGTGTGAGATGAACTCGGACCTCGACCGATTCTATATAAATTTTTTAGGCTTTTCATATTTACTAAATTATACAGCTTAGATATTTAAAAATAAATTAAAGCAACTCTAAAGGAATAATTAAATCATTAGCATTAATTTCTTTATCTTTTATATCGGCCACTTTAAGTAAATCTGACAAACAAATTACCGATATATTTCCGTTTTTATTAATTGTAATTTTACAGTATTTTTCAATTTTTTCTCTTTTAGAATTATCTTTTAAAAAGTCTTTAAGAAACAAAGGTGTAAGTATATTTTCTTTTATCATATCTATATTGCGGTTTAGTGAAATATGAAGCCCATTTTCTTCAAGCTTTTCATAACTATTTTTGGAATCAGAAAATAACTTTAAACCTAATGTTTTATTTATAAAATCAATTAAGGAATAATTTTCTTTAAACATGGCAAAATTATACCATAAAAAATATTCGTTTAGATAAAATCATCAAGTGAAGTTATAAAATCCGCTAAAAGGGCGGCATTGTTCTTATGAGCGGATAAGCCAGGGTGTCCATCAGCTCCTTTATTATCGGTATCAAAAGCATAATAATATGCACAAGATCCATATTTTTCATTAATTGAATTAATTGATTCAAGTATTCCGTCAATTAAATCTTTAGATATGCTAACCATCATATTAGAAACGCATACGAATTTTACTTCTTTATATGCGTTTTTTAATTTTTCCATTAATTCTAAATAATTGTTTTTAAATAATTTTAATTTTGCCGGCTTATCTTTGCTTTGCGAAGAGTTAAATGCAGTGTTATCATTTGTTCCAATATTTATTACCACATATTCAGGAATATAATTAGCAAAATCCCATTTACTAACACCATCAGATGTATCATAAATTGTTAACAAATTATAGTCATTGTTAAATGGCGACAAAGCCATTGCTAACCCACTATAAGAAATAGTGTTACAATCAAATCCCAATTCTTCAGCACACAACTGACCATATGCTTGCATCGCATCTTCTGTATCCATCGAAAATGATTCCTTATTCGAAGAAGCTAAATTTCCATAGCCACAACTAATAGAATCTCCATATACTTCCATTTTTCGTTTTTTGCTTTTTTCAATATTAATAATTTCAACATTTTTCAAATCATAACCAACAAGACCGATTTTAGAGAACTGAACTTCATTTAATTTATTAATTCGAATGGTGTGTTTACCAATACCAAGATCTTTAATATTAACGATTTCATATTTATTTGTTAGTTTAATTTTGCTATTTAATACATCATCTACATATAGATTAATAAATTGATAATTTTGATTCGTGAGCTTATTAAATAAATTAATACCAAATTGATAATCGTTATTCTTCACATCAATCCTGATTTCGAAACCTGAACAAGAATATGCAAAAGTAGCAATTTCTTTTTCATTCACAATTTCAATTTGATATCTGCCAATATAATTTATAAGATTCATTTCTTCATTCTTCTCACTTAAGCTTGTTGTTTCACTATTATTTCCGCATGAGGATATAAGAGGCAACATACACAATAATACAGAAAATTTTTTAAATAACTTATTCATATGAACATTTTATCTAATTATTAACACTCTAATTATTTTTTGTCATGTAATCATTTTTATTAAAAATAGTAATCATAATTGCTCAAAAAAAGAGGCAATTCTAACGAATCACCTCCAAATTATTCAAATAAGATTAAGAACTCTTTCTCACTCTAAAATTAAAAGCACTATCTTCCGCTGAAACAATATAGAAATTGACATAACTACCTTGATCATATAATTCGTGTATGCTTCCGTTTATAACGGAAATATACTGGCCATTATCAATTGAAGCATATACTGTCGTTTTTGTTTCATTGCTGTCCCATTCAAAATAATAGGAACCTTCTCCTTCATTATCATCTATTGAAAAATATGCACAAATAACTTTACCAGAAAACGGATTTTCTGTCGTTGGAGTAAGAGTATTTGACGAACTAAAAGTTTGCAAATAATTTTCACTTGAGCCCTTCCATGTCACATCATCGAAAATATTTATTCCTGAGAAGCCTACTTGTGAAGTGATTCTTGCTAAGACAACACCATCACCACCAACATAGAAAGAACTATCGCCGAGACGATTATTCACTTCACTATTCAAACAACCATACACTTTATCATTTTTGAAAAATTTAATACTAATTTTTCCATTGTATCCAAGTTTGAAAACTCTGTTTTGACTACCTAAGTCCATTAATACATCTTTTGTGCTATTTTTACTGAGAGAAATTCCGTCCGTAACTTTTAACGACTCAATTTCTTTAACTTCGAAATCTTTAACAAATTGATAAATATAGTTTTTATCTTCAACTTCGTTTTGAATTTCTATGCGATATTTTCCAATTTCTTTTGTAACATCATTTAAAGAAATTTGTTTTAAAGTATTGTTTGCTTCATATTTAAAATAAGAAGTCTTTAGTGAGGTACCAGATGGAACGCCACTATTTTCAAGTTTTGGATTTGGAAGCGAAGTTCCTTTGTAAATATTCCCATCATATATGGATGCATTTCCGACTTTAAGAGTTACGACTTTTTTAGTAATGCTACAATCAATACTTGAAAGAGAAAGGTTGTAATTTGTGTTGTCACATGTTGCTGAAACAACTGACTTTTTGCCCGCTGTTTCATCATCTAAACGAATATTAATCGAAACACTATCACCCTCTAAAACACCATTGGAACTATCAAGAGTAACTTCAATATGATTACTTTTATCATATTCTTTATTAAAACTTAAATTTGTTAATTCAATAGGTTTAATTTCAAAATCTGTTTTTGCAAAACCTTTTTTGTATAATGCATTCCCTTCGACGGTAACTTTAACAGTATATAAACCAGCATTAATTGGAGCGGTCGATGTGTATTTATCATCAGCTTCATCTTTTTTCTTATAAGAAACTACAGGTGTTCCATATTCAACATTAAAATCTGTTCCTGATTTAAGCTCTTGTGCTTTTTTGTTATATGTTCTTTCGGCAATTGTAAAAGTTATTTTATTTTCTTTTCCTTCTCTTACATAACCACAAACATTGCAATCCGAATCATTATCTCCATCATATGTGTGAGCTTCTTTTTCACTAATTTCACTGCATCCTTCAATAGTGCATTCTTTCCAATGATATTCGTCATCATGAGAATAAGTTTCGTTAAAAGAATGGGTATGAACATCACTATTCGATATCTCGTTGCCACAAGATGCAAGGGCAACGATCATGGGGGCCACGCATAAAAGCGTGAACTTAGAAAAACTAAATTTTCTTTTCATTAATTATCTCCTTATCAAGTTCTAATTTAATTTAATCACAAGTAAAAAAAACGTAAATATTTTTTATGAAAAAAGAGTATAATCAATTTTATGAAAAAGAAATTAATCATTACCTTAAGTTTATTAACTTTACTAACTGCTTGTAATAATAATGAAGATATTACTAATAAAAGCACTATTTCATCGAGCAGTTCATCATCTATAAGCGAGGACACATCAACAAATATAACAAATACCTCGTCATCTAACACTTCTTCATCTTCTAATGTAAGCAGTTCATCATCTTCGACATCATCTACTCAAAGAGATGATGAATGGTTTGATGGAAGAACTCTTTTAGAATGTGGCTATTATGCAATGGATCTTCCTAAAAATTATGAGAATCCTCTAGCGTTAAAAACGACATTATCCGCTGATAATACTTCATGGTATAACAATGATTTTACTTCAGATATATCAACACATTGGAGATATATTTATAAGAATGCTTGTGATGATGGTCCAACAAACCACAAAACATCACCTAATTTTTATAGCGATGAGCTTGGTGGAGTAAAAATCGCTAAAGAAGGTGTCGGCTTACAAAGTCCTATGTTTAATCATACTGGAGAAAAACTAGAAATTAGGATTGGCATATCGAGTGTAAACAATAACTCAAAAACTCCCGAAAAAGGCAAAGATCCACTTCACGTATATTTCTTTGATAAAAACGGAAACTATTTAAATAAATATGCATTTGAAGAAGGCAGTATAAATGCAAATTCAAAAAATAAAGAACTAAAATTCTATTGGACAGAAAAAGCAACCGAAGTTGCTTATTTTGAAATACGTCTTAACGCACTCCCTTATAAAGGAAGTCAATGCTATAATTTTGGAATAAAATCAGTAAATATTAAATCTTGGGAAAGAATCTAATTTTCTTTGTTTTCTGATTCATTTTCAACTTTATCTTTTTCTTGTTGTTCAAGTGCTTTTTGTGCTTCGAGTTCTTGCTCTTTCTTTTCTTCTTCTACAGCAAGAATTAATGACTTGTTTGGAAAGAAATAATGATAAACACCAAAGAAGGAATAAGTTAAGAAAATATAAATAAAAGCAGCTGACATGCCATATTTGTACCATTGAGGAGCATTGTCCCAAATAATTATCGATACCATGTTATAGATAAATAGATAAATTCCTAACGGTAGCATTAAAGACTTATCTAAATAATCTACTTTTTCTTTTCTCTTTTTTGAAACGCTTGCCCATATAAAGTCACCAATAATCCAAACCGAACCCGCTAAAGTGACAAAATTAAATATTTTAGCTCGGACATCTGACGAATTCATTACGCCTGTTAATTTAAGAATAGCTACTACTAGAAACACTAAAGCAATAGCTAAATATTCAACGCTCATAATGAGTTTCATCTTTGTCAAAGAATCCATTTGTTTTTTGTTTTTCATGTTTTTAATGATACCACCTATCTTAAAACAAAAAAAGTGGCACATTTTCATGCACCACTAATAAGAAGATGATTTATAGCTTAATATCTTCGATTTTTGTTTTGCGACCAGGCTTAATTGTTATCTTGCCTTCACTGATTGCATTGACTGGGCAAACATGTCCGCATAATAAACATCCAACACACTTATTTTCATTGCATGATGGTTTTCGTTCTTCTTCGTTCCATTCAATAGCTTGATGTCCACCATCATAACAAGAAATATAACAACATCCACATTTTACACACTTATCATAATCAAATTTTGGTCTAACTATATAATCACGGTTTAGATTTTCAGCAGGGATAATATTTTTGTTTGCAAGTCCAACTAAATCCTTTAAATGATCTACGCCTTGCTCTTGCATATAATGCATTAGACCATTTTTCATATCTTCAACAATTCGATATCCATATTGCATAATCGCGGTAGTAACTTGAAGTGTTGATGCACCAACTAAAATAAATTCAGCAGCATCTTCCCAAGTTTCGATACCACCAATACCTGAAATTTGCAAATCTTTCAATCTTGGATCTTGACGCATTTGTTGCAAGAAACGAAGCGCAACAGGTTTTACCGCTTTTCCTGAATAACCAGAAATTGCTGATTTTCCATCAACAATAGGAAGACCAATCTTTTTATCTAAATCAATATTGCAAATAGATTTAATTGTATTAATTGCGGCAATTCCATCAGCTCCACCTTCTAAACATGCAATAGCAACAGGAACCATGTCGGTGATATTTGGAGTCATTTTAGCCATCATCGGAAGTTTGCTTCCGCGTTTAACTGCTTGACAATACTTTTTGCATAATTCAGCGTTGGTACCAACATCGCTCCCCATAGCGTGAGAAGTCATTTGAGGGCATGATAAATTCATTTCAATCATGTCGGCTCCAGCTTCTTCAACCATTCTTGCAAGGTCTTCCCAAGTTTGTTCATCGTTGCCCATAATCGAGGCAATTAATACTTTATTTGGAAATTCGTCTTTTAGTTTTCTTAAATCGCGAAGATTCTCTTCTAATGTGTGCTCTGCGATTTGCTCCATATTTTTAAAGCCTATGAATGGCGTGCTCTCCTTATTTAATTTGTCGAATCGAGGAGATACTTCGTCAATAAAATATGATTTAGGACCTATTGTTTTAAAAACAACGCCTCCCCAGCCGGTTTCATATGCTTTTTTGCACATATCATAGCAATTACCTACTGGTGAAGAAGACAAACAAAATGGGTTTTCGAAATGCACACCAAGAAAATCTATAGATAAATCTTTTTTAATCATTTTATTTTCCCCCTAAAATCATATCGACATATAAGGCTACTTCTTTGCCTGTTCTAACTCCGCCAACAACGGTTTTGTCAAATCTAGAATGAGCGATGTCACCACAAACGAAAACTTTTGGGTCATTCGTAAAATAATTTCGTCCAGTATTTACCTCGTTTTTAACAAGTTCAATTCCTAATCCATTAACATCAGGATATTGCCCAACTGCGAGGATTATTTTGTTAGTTTTGATTCTTAATTCAGATTTAATTTCTCTATGAGCAAATGTTACAACGTTATCTTCAATAGATATTGGCATATAACCATCAATTATTGTCACGCCCATTTTTTGAGCACCTTCAAGTTCTTTTTTGCTCGCTTTAAATTCATCAAATTTTTCGTATACAACATCAGTCACATGATCAACGTTTAATAACTTTAATGTTGTAACGACATCCATCGCAACGTCTCCACCACCAATAACTAGAACGTTATCTTCGATTTTTACATCGCCTTTTTTAGCTTTTATTTCTCTTAAAAAATCAACAGCGGTTGTCACAATACTACTGTCCTTAAACATTGGTAACATTTTTCCATATGAATATCCAACCGCCAATACAACTGCATCGTATTTTTCTTTTAATTCATCTAAAGAAATTTCTTTCCCAACTTCTTTATTTAAGAAGAAATTAACACCAAGATTTTCAATGCGTTTAATTTCCTTATCAACGATATGATTCGGAAGTCTATATTCAGGTATAAGACGGAGCATACCGCCTAAAACATTTTCTTTTTCATAAACATCGACTTTATAGCCTAATTGCCTAAATGAAACTGCAGCCTGTAAACTTGCTGGCCCACTTCCAACAAGAGCAACAGCTTTCCCATTATCTTTTCCTGCTTTAAGAATTTCCATATTAAGAGATTCTTCATAATCAGTAACATACCTTTGAATACGACCAATATCGATTGGACGATCGATACCACTTCTTGAGCAACCTTTTTGACAATATTTTTCAGTTGGGCAAACGCGAGCACATATAGCACCGAGGGCGTTATTTTCACGAATCGTTTCAGCGGCTCCTTTAAAATTTCTAAATCTTACTGAGCGTATAAATTTATCCGGATTAGTTCCAGCCGGACATGCTTTTGAACAAGGAGCATCGAGACATAATAAACATCTTGAAGCTTCTTCACACACTGTGAGAGGTGAAAAACCTAATTCAAAATCCTTGTTGTATTTTGAATCCATAATTATTTCCTTTCTTCTGTAAAATAATTATAACAAAAAAATTATGCAATTTCGCATAATAGTTTGTTATTGCTAATTGAAAATATAGAACTAATCAAATTTATTTATTTTGTTGCGTTAACTTTGTCATCTAGCAGAAAAAGTAAATGCAAATAACGTCTATCTACATTTCTATTGTCTTTTTTTAAGCTCAATAAAAACATTATTTTTAATAAAGTTTTAATATCGGCAATTCTATTTTTACTTATCTTGGTAGATAAGAAAATAAACCGATTACATAAATTGTTCCATCATCATCGGTATAAGAATTAGTGTTTTTTTCAAATTTTTGATAACTAGCGTAAATATTATTTTTTCCCTCAATTGTTCTTTTTTTGCTATATGTTAAGTCTTCATTACATACATATTTAACATCTAATGAATACACATTATATTTTTCAGAATATAATTCAATATCATCAGGTTCACTGCAAGGAGATATAACAGAAAATGTAATTTCTACAAGCTTTGCCGGTGTTACAAATACATGATCAATTTCAGTTTTAGTTTCATCCTTATAATATATTTCAACTTCATCACCAATGATAAGATGATCAACAGTGTCGTTAAGGGTTCCTTTAACCATTAATTTTTGATTTGAAAAATCATGTCCGTTTTCATCAGTAA
>ERZ808274.34-NODE-34-length-75525-cov-3.968199_pt1 | contig 75525 bp, 61 predicted proteins | sample MGYA00521277_ERZ808274 | MGnify/ENA primary metagenome ERZ808274 (study PRJEB31516, sample SAMN03275597) | gut metagenome | biome: mammalia-associated habitat; material: feces | host: Papio cynocephalus | place: Kenya | collected 2012-07-28 ... | reverse complement strand
AGGAAGCACAAGATCATAAGAAAGACCATCATCATCCACATTGGAAGCGTCATTGCGTTCATAGCCAAACTTAGTACACAAGTTCCACTTCCCCACCGACCATATCGCCTTCGCGATGAGGCTCCAGTCCGTAAGGAAAAACTGATCCTGAGAGAAAGACGCACGGTTGATAAAATCCACATCCACAAAAAAATTGTCCGTATAGAATTTATTTCCAAGCGCTATCCAATTCATCTTACGTCCATACTCATCCTCCACTAGATTCACGCTCCAGATAGTTTTCCACCACGGAGTGAAACTTCCGTTCCAATATAGATTGTAAGAGTATCTATTCTGCTCACTTGGCGATATAGGAGACGGGACAAACTGGAACACAATATCCTGCCCCACTGCTGGCGTATATGTCATAGAGGCTCCGAAAGCATAATACTGGTAAAGCCTGCTGCTAAACGCGCCATAATAATACACGTCAATAGGCGGAGAATCTATCTCATACCCTCCTATAAGAATCGCCTGCTTCCCGGCGGTAAAAGAAAACTTTTCAGAAGGAGCCCAATGAAGATAAAGGAAATCGGTAGCATTGAACGGATTGGCGGTATCAATCCCCTTATTCAGCCTCTGACGAATACGGAAAGAGACACTCTCCGACAAAGTTCCCCGAATATGAAAATTAAAGAAATCTCCCTGAAAATGAGAGCTGTACGTGCCGCCTTCACTATTCTGCTGATGAAATGTCATCCTTGTATCTACAGATATCTCATCCACCCCACCACCAGTAGCAGCAAGGCACGAAATGCCACATAGGATCAAAAGTGCGGCAAACACAAACAGCTTTCTTCTCATGATTATTCCATCAGTTTCTTATACTTGAATTTCTTTGGTTCATCTCCAAGTCTTGACTTCCTATTCTCCTCATACTCCGTATAGTCTCCCTCAAAGAAATAGACACTGCCATCTCCTTCGAAAGCGAGTATATGAGTGGCTATCCTGTCAAGAAACCACCTATCATGAGAAATCACCACAGCGCAGCCTGCAAAACTCTCCAAACCGTCTTCTAGCGCACGAATCGTGTTGACATCCACATCATTGGTCGGTTCATCCAGAAGCAGGACATTGCCCTCATCCTTCAAGGTCAGCGCCAGGTGAAGCCTATTCCTCTCTCCTCCAGACAGCACACCGCAGAGTTTCTCTTGATCGGCACCGGAAAAGTTAAATCTTGATACATAAGCGCGAGCCGAAACCTCCCGACGACCGAGTCTTACGAAATCCGAGTCCTGAGCAATCGTCTGATATACAGTCTTCTCCGGATCAATACTCTTATGCTGTTGATCCACATAGGACAGTTTTACCGTGTCGCCTATTTCTATGCTTCCGCTATCAGGAGATTCAAGCCCCATTATCATACGGAACAAGGTAGTCTTACCCGCACCGTTAGGGCCTATCACGCCAACTATTCCAGCTGGAGGCAGAACAAATGAGAGATGTTCAAAAAGGAGTTTGTCGCCAAATGATTTGGAAACGTCATGAAACTCTATGACCTTATTACCAAGCCTTGGCCCATTAGGGATATAAATTTCAAGTGACGCTTCCTTCTCCTTAGCATCTTGTGCAGAAAGTTTCTCGTATGCCCCAAGCCTTGCCTTACTCTTAGCCTGACGAGCCTTAGGAGCCATTCGAACCCACTCCAACTCGCGTTCGAGGGTCTTGCGGCGCTTACTTTCCTGTTTTTCCTCAAGCTGCAGTCGTTTGCTCTTCTGCTCAAGCCAAGAAGAATAATTACCTTTCCATGGTATGCCCTCTCCACGGTCGAGCTCAAGAATCCAGCCAGCCACATTGTCCAGGAAGTATCGATCATGAGTGACAGCTATAACAGTACCCTTGTATTGGCGCAAGTGCTCCTCCAACCATTGTATAGACTCCGTATCAAGGTGATTGGTCGGCTCGTCCAGCAAAAGAACGTCTGGCTGGCGAAGAAGCAGACGGCACAATGCAACACGTCGTCTCTCGCCTCCAGAAAGAGTGCTAACAGAAGCATCAGGAGGCGGACAATTGAGTGCATCCATTGCCCTTTCAAGCATAGAATCCACCTCCCATCCGTTACAATGATCTATCCTCTCTGTGAGTTCCCCTTGACGCTCAATCAAAGCCGCCATCTCGTCATCGCTCATAGGCTCGCAGAACCTCATGTTCACCTCCTCATACTCTTTGAGAAGGTCCATAGTTTCTTGAACACCCTCACGTATGACTTCTATGACCGTTTTGGATGGATCAAGCTGAGGTTCTTGTTCAAGATATCCCACTGTATATCCCGGACTCCACACCACCTCGCCTCGGTACTGCGTTTCGATACCGGCGATGATTTTCATGAGGGTTGACTTTCCAGAGCCATTGAGTCCTATGATACCAATCTTGGCGCCATAGAAGAAAGACAAATATATATCCTTGAGAATTACCTTATTGTTGCCGGGAAGAGTCTTCCCCACCCCGTTCATGGAAAAAATTATTGTTTCGTCTGCCATTTTCTATTGATTGATAATGGATTTATTGGAAGCTACGATTGCACTTCCATATCTGTAATATGTATCTATGGCCTTCATATCAAGGCCAGACGGCTCAGACTCCGCCTCACCACGGCATATCCTGCCTATAAGCTCCTGCATATCAGACACATACTGGATACCCATCTCCTTATCTCCAAGTCCAGTAAGCCAGTCTCGCTGCCAATAGTGGCCACCATATATCCTCAGCTTATCTTTATATATGCCTTTCTCATCAAGATACGTCAGGAAAGACGTGAAGCCGTCAATATAGTTTTCAAATCCTTCCTTATTAAAAATCCATACACCGTGCCCAGAGCCAATAGCGTCTCCGACAAAGGCAAGGTTCTTCTCCTTGACAAAGAACACCACCGAGCCAGCAGTATGTCCAGGCACCTTAAGGCTCTCTACCTCGGTTCCACCAAGAGAAAAGATATGCCCCTCATCATAGACATAAGACCTGTCTGATGGTACACGATCGACAAGTGTTCCAAAATCAGTACAAGGAAGTGCAAATGTCACATTTGGCTCATCAAGAAAAGCATGTAACATCCCAGTATGATCACCGTGGTTGTGAGTAAAAGTAATGGTAAGGGGCTTACCTCCTGAAAGTTTCCTTATAATACTACGCAAATGCTCATCTGCATTGTCTGCCCACTTGATATCGTTAGACAGGTCTATAAGGAGAGCACTATCCTTTCCTTTAAGAAGGTACATATCCGAGCAATTGTTGAAATGGGTCTTATTTCCATCCTCATCAAAAGTCTCTCCAGCTGGATTCTTCGCATTACTATCCTCTATCCTGTATATGCCACGGTCAATCTTAGTGACCGTATAAGGCGAATCAGCGCCGCCGCTGCAAGAAAGCAGCAACAACGCTGATACGCATATAGCCCAAAGCCGTATGTGCTTCATAATTACATTATTCTACGAATGCTACGATTTCGCCTTTGACAACATCCTTACCCTGAGGTGCGGTAACGGCAACAATACGTCCACCCACAGCAGGAATCACTTCCTCGATACCATAATATGTCTGAACATAGCCGCATGCTTCCCCGGCTTTTACCGTAGTTCCTGCAACCGGAGCCTTGGAATCATCAATGACATCCACCTGCCAAAGCATCTTTCCCTTGACTGGAGCCTGCACAGGGCGAGCTTTAGGGAATTTTTTCACGTACTCGTTGACATCAAATTCAGGCATTTCCACCACAGGACGAGTAACAACTATCGGAGCGCCGGCCTTTGCCTTAAGTTCAGAGAGTTCTTTGTTGAATCTTTCCTTGGCAATACCACTCTTATAGTCACGGTATTGTCTTTCGTGCATGGCAAGCTCGAAGAGCTCCTCATCATCCTGACCGCAGTCCCAGCCCTCATCCTTCATCATCTGACGGAACTTAGGAAGTTCATTAGGATACTCGTCCTGAGGGTTGCCAGTATAGAACTCCATACCCTTTTCCTTGGCGAGAGCAACAATTTCCGGAGCAAGTTTTCCTGGAAGTTTTCCCATCCTTCCAAGTATCATTCCCCATGTATCCTTGTCAATAGTACTGAAACGAGGCTTGTTCTGGCTAAGCGCGAGAAGGTTCATGAGCGCAGTATTCTTCACATACTGGCTGAACGGTGTTACGAGAGGAGGATAACCAAGACGAGGCCATACATACTCAACTTCATTGAACAACTTGACCATAAGTGCATCGAGGGTACTCTCCTGCTTTCCGTTAGCACGCTCGGAGGCATTGATTGCAGCCTTGAATCCCTTAAGGTCAGCCATCATCGAGCCCATCATTCCGCCAGGCAGACCGCATCCTACAAGGAGAGAAGTCATCTTGGCGTTGCTCGGGTTGATCCAATATCCAAGGAAATCATCAATGAACTCCTGTGTAAGGCTACGCACTTCCATGTATGCATCCATATTGATGTCCTTGACGAGGAATCCGTCTGCCCTCAGCATCTGCTGGATAGTAATCACATCCGGATGTACCTTACCCCATGAAAGAGGTTCCACTGCCACGTCGATATAATCAGCGCCGGCACGTGCTACCTCAAGCATTGAAGCAGGGGCAAATCCAGGGCCACTGTGTCCATGATACTGAACAATGATTTTGGGATACTTAGTCTTGATGCGCTTGGTAAGTTCCGCGAGGAATGTAGGACGACCTACACCAGCCATATCCTTAAGACAAATCTCATCAGCACCGTACTCAACCAATTTGTCCACAAGGCTCATGTAGTACTCCACGGTATGTATCGGAGAATTGGTAATAGAGAGCGCTGCTTGTGAAATCATACCCGCCTTCTTGGCAAACTCTACTGAAAGCTTGAGGTTGCGCGGATCATTAAGTCCGCAGAAAGAACGGGAGATATCAGTACCCTGGGCCTTCTTAACCTTGAACATAAGTTCACGGACATCAGCCGGAACAGGGTTCATTCTCAATCCATTAAGGCCTCTTTCAAGCATGTGTGTCTGGATCCCCACCTTATGGAAAGGTGCCGTCCATTTACGCACTGCCACGTTAGGGTTCTCTCCATAAAGGAGGTTAACCTGCTCAAAAGCGCCGCCATTGGTCTCGACACGATCAAAGCACCCCATATCTATAATGGCAGGTGCCACTCTTACAAGCTGATCCACTCGCGGCTGATATTTGCCGGAGGACTGCCACATATCTCTATAAACGAGAGAAAATTTGATCTCCTTTGACATATCTAAATCTGTTTTTATTCAAATCATACAAAGATAACTCTTTTTTTGGGGAAATACTTGGAATCACGAAAAATCTTTGTATCTTTGTCGTCCCAAACTGATACGGTGCGATTAGTTCAGTTGGTAGAGCACCAGATTGTGGTTCTGGGTGTCGTGGGTTCGAGCCCCACATCGCACCCCAAAAGAGGATGACCTTTCAGTCCATTAGGACTTGGTCATCCTCTTTTTCGTTAACTCCTCCATAAAGTAGTCTATCGACCGGTAGAGCCAATCTTCTTGTACTCCACCGGGATAACCTTGATAAACTCCGCCGCGTGCGCATCCCATTCTGAAAGAAGCCTCTCCGCCAATGGACTCCCAGTGTATTTCAAATGAGCTTTAACCATTGATTTCACTTCCGCACGGTCTTCATCTGTTTCAAGCAGAGAGAGTTCTACCATATCCATGTTGCAATAATAGTCAAAATCTCCACCAGGATTCCATACATAGGCTATACCGTTTCAATATATGGCTTATCCCGCCGCTCTTTCCCGCCGCAAAGTTGCGTCCCGTCTTTCCGAGCACCACCACACGCCCACCAGTCATATACTCACAGCAGTGGTCCCCCGCACCTTCTACGACAGCTTTCGCACCACTATTCCTCACACAGAACCGCTCTCCAACCTGTCCGTTGATATACATCTCTCCGGAGGTCGCACCATATCCGATAGTATTTCCGGCTATGATATTATCCTCAGCGTTGAACAGGGCATCCGGGTCAGGCGTCACAATAATTTTCCCTCCAGACAAGCCCTTTCCCAGATAATCATTAGCATCACCCTCAAGTCTAAACGTCAGCCCATGGCATAGGAAAGCCCCAAAACTCTGACCGGCAGAACCTCTGAAAGTCAGGGTAATGCAATCCTCCGGAAGACCGACGCCTCCATACAATTTGGTAACCGTCCCACTAATAACAGCGCCAACGCTGCGATCCGTATTGACAATCTGCACCCCAAGACTGATTCTCCTCTTCGAGTCTATGGCAGGTCGAATCATCTCCATTATCTCAAGATCTTTAGCACACTGCAATGAGGTCCCATGTCCAACCGTACAGATCCTCGCATTGTCTCTAGATCCATCCGGAATATAAAGGACCCTATCAAGGGACACTTTTCTTGCTTTAGACCCATCATGGAAGTCTCTCTTGTGAAGAAGATCTGCTCGCCCAATCACCTCTTGCAGAGTACTATACCCCATAAGTGCAAGAAACTCTCTAAGTTGCCTCGCAATAAATCTGAAATAAGTTTCAAGATGCTCTTTCTTCCCCGCGAACCTTGCTCTAAGTTCTGGAGCCTGTGTTGCAATGCCCACAGGACAGGTATTTGTATTGCACTTACGGCATACAAGGCACCCGAGCGACACGAGAGAAGCTGTGCCAAAGCCAAATTCCTCCGCTCCAAGCATAGCCATAAAAAGCACATCTCGGGCAGTTTTCAGCCCGCCATCCACCTGAAGACGGACCTTGCCACGAAGATTATTGACCACGAGGGTCTGCTGAACCTGTGCAAGTCCCGTCTCGGCCGGACTTCCAGTGTGCTTTACAGAACTTGCCGGGCTTGCTCCGGTTCCACCGTCGCCACCACTGATAAGTATCACATCAGCCTTAGCCTTGGCGACGCCAGCGGCTATGGTTCCAACCCCGGACTCTGACACGAGCTTGACGCTAACACGAGCGGAATTGTTGATATTCTTGAGATCATATATGAGTTGGGCGAGATCCTCGATGGAATAAATGTCATGATGAGGCGGTGGAGATATAAGTGTAATTCCAGGCACTGAATGACGGGTACGAGCTATCAGCTCGTCAACCTTGAATCCAGGCAACTGCCCGCCTTCCCCAGGCTTGGCTCCCTGAGCCACCTTGATCTGAATTTCGTCCGCATTTACAAGATACTCCGCATCCACCCCGAAACGGCCGGATGCTACCTGCTTGACAGCACTACGCTTTGAACTTCCATCCGGAAGAGTGATGTTTCTCTGAGGGTCCTCTCCACCTTCTCCCGTATTGCTCTGTCCTCCGATAGCATTCATTGCCAGAGCAATGGTCTCATGAGCTTCCTTGCTTATAGCACCAAACGAAATAGCCTCGGTGACAAAACGCTTCATAAGCGACTCTTCACTTTCCACCTCAGAGATATCTATAGGACCGCGATCACTTTCTATCTCCATGAGATCACGGAGGTACATAGGCGAAGTGCGATTGGCGCTACTGTCCGAGAACTGTTTGAATGCTTCATAATCACATTCTCGTACTGCCTTTTGCAGAAGGCGCACTCGGGAAGGTTTCCACGCGTGCGCCTCCCCATCCTTGCGCCACGCATAGAACCCACAGTCCTCAAGAGCACAAGGACTTTGAACGGAAGCACCAGTCTCCACAAAGGCTGACTTATGGGCCTTGAGCACATCCCCGGCGATATCCTCCACAGTAACACCTCCTATCTGGGACACACCTCCTCCCATGTATTTATCCAAGACTTCCTGACTGACGCCGAGATTCTCAAAAAGTGCCGCACCTCTATAACTACGTATAGTAGAAATGCCCATTTTAGACAGAATCTTTAGCATCCCCTTGTTTACCGCCTTTATATAATGCTCCTCGGCCGAAGGATAGTCAAGTTGAAGAGTCTTTTCCTTAACCAGCGAGTCGAGTATGGCAAATGTCATATACGGGTTGACCGCACTTGCACCATAGCCCACAAGCAAAGCGACATGCATTACCTCGCACACTTCCGCGGACTCCACTATTATAGCTGTCTGCGAACGCTTACGGTTGTGTATCAAATGATGATGGACGGCAGCGGTAGCCAAAAGAGATGGGATCGGAGCATGCCTATCATCCACATTACGATCGCTTATGATTATATAATTGTACCCGGCATCCACCGCCTTAATGGCATCCTTGCACAATGAGGAAAGTGCAGACTCAAGAGCGGATGCTCCACCATCCGCTTCGAACAGCATCGGGAGAGTAATAGTCTTGAATCCCTTGTATCTCAGATTCTTAAGCGTCTCCAGTTCGGCATTTGAAAGAATAGGCGAAGCGAGTTTGACCACCTTACACAGATCGGCAGACGGCTTGAGAATATCCCCCTTGACAGCACCGATATAGCTTGTAAGAGACATGACCGTACTCTCTCGTATTGAGTCAATCGGAGGATTCGTTACCTGTGCAAACTTCTGTTTGAAATAGTTAAAAAAGCGCTGAGGCTTCTCTGAAAGCACAGCAAGAGGCGTATCGTCACCCATAGCATACAGAGACTCGGCACTATCCCTTGCCATAGGGACAATGATACGGTCAATATCCTCTCGGGTATAATTAAAAGCTTTCAAGAGTCGGCTAAAATCTTTAAGATCATGGTCCACTTTACGACCGGAACGTATATCTTTGAGAACTATACGACCGGCATGTAACCAATCTGAATACGGATACGCATCACTGAGTACGGATTTAATCTCATCATCGCGAAGTATTTTACCCTTAAGAGTATCCACCATCATTATCTTGCCAGGATGTAGACGTCCTTTAGAATCAATCTCCTGTGCAGGAACGTCACAAACACCTGTCTCCGAGGCCATTACCAGCATACCACCTTTAGTGACGAAATAGCGGCAAGGTCGGAGCCCGTTGCGGTCGAGCATTCCTCCGGCATAGCGTCCATCGGAGAACAAGATGGTAGCCGGTCCATCCCACGGCTCCATGAATATGGAATGATATTCGTAAAAACTCTTCAACTTATGGGACAACGGATTGCCTTCCTTGTAACTTTCCGGCACGAGCATTGACAATGCGTGCGGAATGGAATAGCCAGCACGAGTAAAGAACTCAAGTACATTGTCAAAGGATGCACTATCGCTCATCCCAGGCTCCACGACAGGGCTTATGTTTTCGGTCACGCTTCCCAAATGGTCGGTACGCATCAGGCTCTCTCTGGCTTTGATCCAGAGTCTGTTGCCTCTAATAGTATTGATTTCCCCATTATGGCCTATCATCCTGAAAGGCTGAGCAAGACTCCATGTCGGGAAAGTGTTGGTAGAGAACCTTGAGTGAACCAAGGCTATTGCACTCGTGAAATATCTATCCGTCAGGTCTGTGAAATAGTGCCGCAGCTGAAGGGATGTCAGCATACCCTTATAGACGATTGTCCGGGTAGACAGACTAGCGAAATAGCAGGACTTCTTGTCTGATATGGAAGAAGCTGTAACTCTTCTTTCTACCTCCTTACGCACGAGATATAACTTGTTCTCAAGCTCGTCCTGTCGATCACACCCCTCCACAAAAATCTGCTTTATGTCTGGCTCCGACTCTCGCGCGAGACTCCCGAGTATATCGGAATTGACAGGAACGTCACGCACATGCATTATACTCAGTGAATTGGCACGGACACACTCATCGATTATCTCCATGTATGCCGCTGCATCAGCTCTGTCCTTCGGGAAAAATACCATACCCACGCCATACCTGCCCTTCTCCGGGACCGGAATACCATGCAAAAGGATAAATTCATGTGGAATCTGGACCATAATACCGGCGCCATCACCAGTATTAGGATCTCCTCCCTCGGCACCACGATGGGCCATATTCTCGAGTACGGACAAACCTTTCTCGATAATGTCATGATATTTTGCTCCATTGATATTAACAACGAGACCTACACCGCACGCATCGTGCTCATACTCGGGAGAATACAGACCTTTTTCCTGCAGAGATTCAATAGCATTCATACTTAAAGCAACTCAATAGCCATAAAACAACCTCGCAATATATATATTTTTTAGGAGCAATCATCTTTCAAAAGCCAAAAATCGACAACAAATATTCACCCAGCAGCCTTTAGCCCCACAGACACGAGCGAAAAATAACAGATATTCTGGAAATAATGACGCTTTTCTATGGTAAAATTAAAAAACTGATTAAATTCGCATGTTATTTTATCACAAACCAATATGAAGAAAACAATCTGTTCAATTCTGGCGGTAACGTGCGTATGCGCTTCAGCATTCGCCCAGACGCCCTCACCGCTTAATCTTGACGGCAAGTCCTATCCATGTATAAATCCGGACAAGTCAGTTACGTTCAAGTTTACCGCTCCTGACGCAAGTTCTGTCACAGTTGACTGCGGCAAGAGTTACCAGATGGTAAAGGACGCTAATGGAGTGTGGACTGCAACCACTGATCCAATGATAGAAGGATTCCATTATTATTCATATAAAGTGGGAGGGATATCATTTACGGATCCCAACGCATACACATTCTATGGTACCGGGAGAGACTGCAGCGCACTGGAAGTACCAGAAACCGCAGAAAAAGCAGACTACTACACCCCTAAGAAAGACGTTCCTCAAGGAGCCGTCCGCAGCTTAAGATTCTATTCTAAAGCATGCGGCGAATATAGAAGGATGTATGTCTACACGCCAGCCGGATATGACGAGAACCAAAAGCAAAGATATCCGGTACTCTATCTCCAGCACGGAGGCGGCGAAGACGAGAGAGGGTGGATCTATCAAGGACACGCGGATGTTATTCTTGACAACCTCATCGCAGAGGGCAAAGCAGAGCCAATGATCGTCGTGATGAACAACGGATACGCCAAGCATCCAGGGAGCACCGATTCATTCGATGCATTTGAAGAGATGATTACAGAAGAGGTAATTCCTCTTGTAGACAAGCGTTTCCGCACCATCGCAGACTGCGACCATCGCGCTGTCGCCGGGCTCTCGTGGGGCGCTAAACAGGCATACGACCTTGCACTCGGTTATCCTCAGTACTTCTCTTATGTATCCGGCTTCAGCGGCATCATTGTCATAGGCGAATTCAATCATACCAATCCCGGGTTTGCAGATCCACAGAAGTTCAAAGCCGCCTATAACGGGATTTTCGCCGATGCGGACAAGTTCAACAGCCACTTCCACTATATGCTTCTGACTTGCGGAGAAGCGGAAGGCACACATATCGCCAAGATGCACGACATCCTCCTTGACGCCGGCATCAAGAATGACTATTACTGCTCGCCGAAGACGGCACACGAGTGGCTCACATGGCGAAGGAGCCTCAGAGAGTTTGCGATGAAAATTTTCAAATAATCCATGATACCCATGAACAAGTACATTTCAATATTAGCAGCAACTGTCGTATCCACAGCATTGCTCGCATCATGCTCACAGAAGAAAACTACCGACCCGAATATCGGCGTCATCACAGAGCCGACCAGCGCCACCACAAATATTCTCGGCCACGAATACCCTAAAATCAACCCGGATCTAAGCGTCACACACAGAGTGTCTGCGCCTGAAGCACAGAGCGTGGTTCTAGACATCTGTGATAAAAAGTATCCCATGACAAAAGCCGATGACGGACTTTGGGAAGTCACCACAGATCCAGGACTCGTACCGGGATTCCACTACTATTTTCTCGTGGTAGACGGTGTTCGCATCTCTGACCCCAACAGCCAGCTCTTCTACGGATGTGGTCTAATGGCTAGCGGAATAGAAATACCTGAAGTGGGCGTAGACTATTACTTACAGAGAGATGTTCCGCGCGGGGAAGTGCGTTTCCAGCGTTACTGGTCAGACCTCACTCAAAGTTGGAGGACATGCTATGTTTACACCCCGGCCGAATACGATAGTAAGCCTGACAAACGCTATCCGGTTCTATACCTTCAGCACGGAGCTGGAGAGGACGAGACCGGATGGTCAAATCAGGGACGTATGGATATCATCATGGACAACCTCATTGCTGACAAGGAAGCCGTTCCTATGATTGTGGTGATGGACCGCGGATATGCCACCCTCGCAGAACCAGACGAGGCTGCCAATAAAGGCGGAATGTTCAATTTCACGGCTTTCGACCGCGTGATGACACAGGAGATTGTCCCTATGATTGACGCCAAATACCGCACCATTGCAGACCGCGACCACCGCGCCATTAGCGGGCTTTCCATGGGAGGATTCCAGGCATGGAACATAGGATTAGCCCACAAAGACATGTTTGCATGGGTGGGAGGATTCAGCGGTTCCGGACGCCCTGGCAACCCAGAGAACTTCCCTGCAACCCTCAACGATGAGATGAAACTCCTCTATGTAAGCATTGGAACTGACGAGCCAACCAATATGTATTCTGGTATATATGAGTTCCACAAGATGCTTGAGGACAACGGCGTCAAGCATATATACTACGAATCCCCAGGCACATCCCACGAATGGCTGACATGGAGAAGATCCCTTCACCAATTCGCACCTATGCTTTTTAAATAACATAATTAATATCAATTCGTCATGTCAAGAAAAGCCAACCACACCAAGGCCGAAATAGTTGCTGCAGGCCTTCGTGTCATCAGCAAAAACGGAGAATCCGCACTCACGGCAAGAAGCCTTGCTGCTGCTCTGGGATGCTCGACAAGCCCGATTTTTACAATTTTCAACAGCATTGATGAAGTCAAGGAAGCCATACATCAGGCTGCCCTCGAGTCATTTCGCGAGTACGTAAAAGACTCCGTGAACTATGTGCTGGCTTTCAAGGAGTACGGCATGCGAATAGTTAAATTCGCAAAACAGGACATCAATATCTTCAAGATGGTTTTCCTCACCAAGGGAGCCGCAGCTGAAGGAATCAACGAGCAGGTTTCACTATGCCTCCAAGCATTCCAGAAAGACTACAGCCTAACAAAGGAGCAGTCCATGACACTTATACATCAGGTATGGACGTTCACTTGTGGTCTAGCACTTCTCAACGCTGCTGATGCTGAAGAGTTCACTGACGATAAGATCAGTTCAATGCTAAGTCAACAGTTTCTTAGCTGTCTCTACTACATCAAGTCTGGGAATAAACTTCCAGAGATAATGCCTCGCAAGCGTGCAGATGGTGAAGAATCCCTCACCCTCCCTGTGCCTTTCGCAGGTCCACGTGAGTCATAAGTCATACAAATACAAAATAGGAGGTCGGCTAAAACTACCTTTAGCCGACCTCCGTTTATTTCTAAAGAAACCGTCGCCTTCTTTCAAAAGCTACTTCGCTTTCCTAAGATTACTTAATCTCGATGCGACGCTGAGCAGGGACCTTCTCTTGTTCTAAGCGCTTAGGCAGAGTGATATCAAGCACACCATTCACCATTTCAGCACTGATGGCATCAAGGTCGATATTGTCAGGAAGAGTGAAACTCTGATGATATGAGGTGTATGAGAATTCCTTACGCAGGTAGTTCACTTTCCTACATCTACCATCATGACATTCCTTATCCTCCTTGCAATCCTTGCCATTGTCTTTACATTCCTTGTTGGACTTCTTTTCGAGCGCGATAACAAGCTCGTTATCATTGTCGATGCTAACTGTGAAATCATCCTTGGTCATACCAGGAGCAGCCACCTCTATCTCAAAATCCTTCTCAGTCTCCTTGATGTTTACTGCTGGTGAAGCAAACTGCTTTGCTGGCATCACTGCAAAATCACCATCAAACAAATCATTAAAAATACTTGGCAACCATGCCTGATTTCTGTTTACTACTGGTAACATAATATAATCCTCCATTTTAAATTCAATTTATTATCTGCCGCACTTGCGAGCCTCATAGCTCTTCGGCGCAACGACTTACTTAACTTCAAATGGTGGGCCAGCAATTAAATCAAGGCTCCTACTGACAATTTATCATAATTCTAAATGCAAATAACTGAAAATCAGGACATTTTGGCAGACAATGCGACATTTTGACAAAGTTCTATCTCCCAGGGCCATATATCTCCTGGCCACAGCAGAATACTCTGGATACGACTGATGAGTCAGCAGAATATACCATATCTGACACGAGTGAATGCCCTGGCTGGAGTCGGGGGCTATCGAGGTTCACAAGCATAGCATCGGCAACCTTCCGCTCCCGAATCTCACCGGCATCTATTCCAAAGGCTTGTGCTCCATTGATAGTTGCCCAGCGGAACACCTCGTCTGCTTTCAGAAGAGTCGGATTGCCTTCCACTTTAGCAAGTAGGGCGGCAAACTTCATCTCCTCAAGAAGATCAAGGTTGTTATTGGATGATGCCCCATCAGTACCGAGAGTGATCCGGCACCCAGACTCAAGCGCGAGTTCATATGGAAAACGTCCACTGCCGAGTTTCATATTGGAGCACGGACAATGGGAAACCGTTACTCCCCTCCTTGCCAATATCCCCCACTCCTGCTCATCCACATACACGCAGTGCGCGGCTATGACATCCGAGTCGAGGAATCCTATCTTATCCAGATACCTTACAGGAGTGGTTCCATACTCTTTTATGCAATCGTCCACTTCTTTCTTTGTTTCTGCAAGATGTATATGGATCTTCAAGCCGTGACGACGGGCGAACTCCGCAGTTTTCCTCAGTTTAGTAGTTCCCACAGTATAAATGGCATGAGGCGCCATCACAAGTTGTATCCTTCCACCGGTAGGGTCAGACCAGTTCATGATGAAATCCTTCTTTTTATCCTCTACCGCCTTGCTATGATTTTGCATCACGGTAATGCCTATCGCAGCTCTCATTCCAGTCTTTTCCACTATCCCGATTGTCTCCTCTATATCGAAATACATATCAGAAAAGAACGTAGTACCAGAGGACATCATCTCACGACATGCAATCTCACTTCCCTTTCGTATGTCCGAAGGACTGAGTTTATCCTCATACGGCCATATATAATCCTCTAGCCACTGCTGCAAAGGTAAGTCATCAGCATAACCCCTCAATAAAGTCATTGCTGCATGAGTATGTGTATTAAAGAGCGATGGCAGGATAGCCGTCCCAGAGGCATCTATGACCCTCTCTGCCTGAGTATCATCAGGGACTCCGATAGATGAGAAATAGCCTTTCTCTATAAGTATGTTGCAAGGCTTTCCGCCAAGCATTACGGATTTCAGCAAGGTGGATTCCGGATGGCTAAAGACTGAATTCATACGTCCGTAAGCCGCATTGATCTGTTTAGCATGGTTTAGAAAAGATCTCCCCTCTGGAGTCAAAGTACAACGCCCTACCCCTCTATCAAACAACTTCGTCCCAGCAAGTTTCTCTATTTCCGCAATATTCTGGCTCACTGCAGGCTGCGTCACACCAAGAGCCTTGGCTGCAGCCGTGAAACTGCCCAGTTCCGAGGCAGCCTCAAAAACCTTCATTCTGAAATCCTCTATCATAAGTGGTCTCAAGTTATCCTTAAAAAAAACAGGGTCGGCAACGCAGAGCGCTTCCGACCCTAGTCGTATCACGTCTTATCAAAGACTATTCATCTGGAGAAATTGCACCCATAGGGCAAGCGTCAGCGCAAGCTCCGCAGCTAACGCATACGTTTGGATCAATGCTGTAAACGTCTCCTTCCTTGATAGCCCCTGAAGGACATTCACCCTGGCAAGTTCCACATGCCACGCAGGTGTCCGGATTGATTTTGTAAGCCATAATAATAAATAATGTCGTTCTGTTCGTTCTTAATCAGTTCACAAAAATAATAGTAAATTTTGAAAAAGTCAATTATCTTTGCATACATGAAGAGTTTTATAACGATCATAACCGCTCTGATGCTCGCGGCGTCCAGCCCTGTCACATTTGACAAAATGGTTCACGATTTCGGAGAAGTCAGCTGGAAAGATGGCGCATTAAGCTGCACTTTCACCTTGACCAACAACTCCGAAGAACCTCTTGAAATATATGCAGTGATCTCAAGTTGTGGATGCACCGCAGTAGAATGGACAAGAGAGCCCATCGAGCCAGGCAAGCAAGGCATCATCAAGGCCACATACGCCAACGAAGACGGACCATACCCATTCGATAAAAGTATAACAGTTTACACTTCTTCTCAGAAGAAGCCATTCATCCTTCGTCTAAGGGGAGTCGTGAAATGAGCACAGCATATACAGACGACAATATACGCACCCTCGAGGGTGTGGAGCATATTCGCCGGCGTCCTGGAATGTATATTGGACGTTTGGGCGACGGAAAAAATCCAGCAGACGGCATTTATGTACTCCTTAAGGAGGTTGTGGACAACTCCATAGATGAGTTTGCCGCCGGATTCGGAAAGCAGATTGACATCACCGTTGAGGATATGAAGACAGTGACTGTCAGGGACTATGGTCGAGGGATTCCTCTCGGCTCTGTGGTCAAGGCCGTAAGCAAGCTCAATACTGGAGCCAAATTTGACAACGCCGTATTCAAGAAGTCCGTTGGACTCAACGGTGTCGGCACCAAAGCAGTAAATGCCCTTTCATCATCATTCTACATCTGCTCCCATCGTGACGGGGAGTGCTCATGGGCGCGTTTTGAGCGGGGTGAGCTAAAAGAGAGCGGAACCGAAGCTACTTCCGCCAAGAACGGAACACTAGTGACGTTTACTCCAGACGATCTCATGTTTGGAGACTTCGCATATAACCTTGACTATGTGGAGACCATGGTCAAGAACTACTCATATCTCAAGACTGGCCTTACCCTAAATTTCAATGGGGTTAAATACAAATCCGAGAACGGACTGCTTGACCTGGTCAATGACAACCTAACTGAGCCTACTCTCTATCCTCCTATTCATCTGGTTGGAGAGGACATAGAAATAGTGCTCAGCCACTGCAATTCGTACGGAGAAAACATAACTTCATTCGTAAACGGGCAGAACACCAGAGACGGAGGAACACACCTGGCTGCATACAGAGAAGCCATTGCCAAGACACTCAAGGACTTCTTCAAGAAGAACTATGAGCCGGCAGACTTCCGTCAAGGCGTTGTGGGCGCAATCAGCCTGCAGATTCAGGAGCCCAACTTCGAGGGACAGACCAAGACCAAGCTCGGATCGACCTATATGTGGGAAAGACAGGAAGCTGATGCCAACGGTGTGCTGCACAACGAAGTAGGACCAACCATACGCTCTTACGTCAACGACTTTGTCGCCAAAAATCTGGATAATTATCTTCGCATCCACAAGGAGATCGTTCCTGTGCTCGAGGACAAGATCAAGGCTTCACAGCAGGAACGACTTGATATATCAAGCATCCAGAAGAAGACACGTGAGCGCAACGCAAAGACCTCAGTCTACAATCGCAAACTGCGCGACTGCCGCTATCATTACAATGATAAGATCACCGAGAAAACTCAGGACAATATTGAGAATTCCTCTATCTTCATCACCGAGGGAGACTCCGCTAGCGGAACCATCACCAAGGCTCGCAATGCGGACTACCAAGCCGTATTCTCCCTTAGGGGAAAGCCAATCAACTGCTACAAGGAGAGCCGCAAGCGTGTAGCCGAGAACGAGGAGCTCAACCTCCTTATTTCAGCCCTCGGAGTGGAAGATGACCTTGAGAATCTCAGATACAACAACATCGTGGTTGCCACTGATGCCGATGACGATGGTATGCATATTAGGATGCTTGTACTGACTTTCTTCCTCAAGTATTACCCGGATTTAATAAGACGCGGACACGTACACATACTCCAGACCCCTCTATTCCGAGTTAAGAACAAGAAGTCCAACATCTACTGTTACAACCAGGAAGAAAAGGAGAAGGCTATCGCACAACTCAAGACAGGAGTAGAAATCACAAGGTTCAAAGGACTTGGAGAGATTTCCTACGAAGAGTTCATTCATTTCATAGGGAAAGACATGAGATTGGACCTCGTGGAACTTAACGACGAAGAGTCCATCTCCGAGATTCTTGAATTCTATATGGGAGATAACACCGTGGATAGGCAGCACTTTACCTGCCGCAACCTCCGCAGCGAAGAGGAACTTGAAGATATAGACATCCCTGCATAAAATGAAAAAGAACAACATATACGCGCGCATAATGAAAGCCCTCGGGTGGCAGGCAGACAGCGGCCCAGCCCCAGAGCAGAAATGCATTATACTTGGAGTGCCACACACAAGTATCGCGGATTTTCTGGTAGCATATTTTTATTACAAGAGTCTAGGGCACACCGCCCATGTGATGATAAAAAAGGAATTCTTCTTTTGGCCTTTAGGTCCCATTCTGCGCAAGTTCGGGTGCATCCCGGTAGATCGTAAGAATGGAGCTACCGTTGTAAGAAGCGTCATCTCTGAAATGGAGAAGGCCAAGGGCGAATTCCATCTATGTATCGCACCGGAAGGTACCCGCAAACCAGTAAAACGGTGGAAAATGGGCTACCATGCCATAGCCAGAGCCATGGATTGCCCTGTATATCTCGGATATTTCAACTGGGGCAACAAGCACATCAGCATTGGAGAGAGATTCATCTGCAGCGAAGATGCCCGTGTCGACACAGAACTCATCCAAAAGAAGTATGAGCAGCTCCACCTCGTCGGCAAGAACCCAGAGGGATATATCACCCACTGATAAGAAGTCAAGGCAGAGTTCCTTTTCCGACAACTTACTCTGCCGCATGTATCTGCAAAATCTTCAGAAGTATATTTTAGAATGAATTTCGGGAAGATAGCGAAAAATAAGTTATTGGGGAATTTAGCATGTTTTATCGCTTACACGATTTTTGGCATTAACATCGTGACATGCAAAGACTTGTCAAACAGCCATTTGCTCTCCCCTCTGGCATTATTCTGCCTCAGAGCTTTTGGTGCGGGTATTCTTTTTTGGATATTGTCATTGTGCTTTCCTCGAGAGAAAGTAGCGCCAAAAGACTTACCGAAGATATTCGCCGCTTCATTCGTGGGTTTCTTTCTTGTGCAGTTCTCTTTTCTCAGCGCAATTCCGGATGTCACACCTATGACTTGCTCGATCATAAGTACATTGACTCCAATATATACAATGTTCATTGCAGCATTGACCATAAAGGAGCCTATAACTTGGAAAAAAGCGGGTGGAGTTCTTCTCAGTTTCTGCGGAATAGTCATATTTATCGTCAATAGCAACACTGGAGGCAGCGGAGCGCAGAGTTCAAACCTGAAGGGCATCTTACTCATGCTCGTGAACGGACTTAGCTTCGCGGCGTACCTCGCTATATTCAAGCCGCTAATTTCCAAATATTCCGTGGTCTCCTATATGAAGTGGATCTTCCTGTTTGCATTTTTAATGTCCGCTCCTTTCTGTGGGAAAGAACTATTGACCTTCGATTACGGAAGACTATCGGGAGCCATGATAGTTGATCTTGCAGTACTGATAATCTGTGCGACTTTCGTATCATATTTCCTGATCTCATTCGGGCAGAAGTTCGTAAGGCCAACAATGGTCAGCCTGTATTCATATATGCAGCCGATAATTGCCATTTTGATAAGCATAATCGCAGGAATGGATTCTCTTACCATCACGAAAATAGTAGCACTTGCAGCAGTAGTCGGCGGAGTTCTACTCGTAAGTTTCAGCAAAAGCCGCCCGGCTTCTTAGAGGACACAAAATTCTCACCTGGGCTCGCACCATTTGGAATATAGAGAATTATTCACTATATTTGCAGCCCCAAATTTTGGGATTAGATTAATTAACAATTATTTACAGTAAAATGATCAAACAGTACGAAACCGTTTTCATTGCAACTCCCGTTTTGTCTGACACCCAGATGAAGGAAGCGGTTGCCAAGTACGTCAAGCTCATCACCGACAATGGTGGAGAGGTTGTGTACCAGGAGGACTGGGGTCTCAAGCAGCTTGCTTACCCTATCCAGCACAAGACATCAGGATTCTACTACCTGATTGAGTTCAAAGCAACTCCAGAGTTTGTAGCCACTCTCGAGACACAGTATCACCGCGACGAGCGCATCATCCGCTACCTCACCGTAGCCCTTGACAAGAACGCAGTTGCATACGCTGAACACCGTCGCCAGACTCGCGCCGCCAAGGCTGCAGCACCTAAGGTTGTAGAAGAGCCTAAGGTTGAGGAGACCGTTGCAGAAGAAGTTGAAGTTTCAGAAGAAGCCTAAAGAAGGAGGAAAAGCATTATGGCAAACGTATCAAACAACGAAATTCGTTTTCTGAACCCTCCTACCGTAGAGGTTCGCAAGAAGAAATACTGCCGTTTCAAGAAGGCAGGTATCAAATATGTTGATTACAAGGATCCTGAGTTCCTCAAGAAGTTCCTCAACGAGCAGGGAAAGATTCTTCCTCGCCGCATCACAGGTACTTCATTGAAGTTCCAGCGCAAGGTAGCGCAGGCTGTAAAGCGCGCTCGCTCCCTCGCACTTCTTCCATATGTAACTGACCTCCTCAAATAATTGAAGCGTTATGAAAATCATCCTTAAGAAAGAAGTTGCTAATCTCGGCGAGGCCGGAGAGGTAGTAGAAGTAAAGACTGGTTACGCGCTCAATTATCTTGTTCCTCAGGGATTTGCCGTAGTCGGCACCCCATCTGCTCTCAAGCAGCACGAAGAGACCCTTCGCCAGAGAGCGCACAAGGAAGCCAAGCTCGTAGCTGACGCTCAGGCTGTAGCAGCCAAAATCGAGTCTGTTGCAGTGGCTCTTACCGCTAAAGTTGGAGAAAGCGGAAAGCTCTACGGCGCCATCACTGCAAGCCAGGTTGCTGACGCACTTGCTGCTGCTGGTGTAGAGGTGGAGAAAAAGAACATCACCCTTCCTGAAATCAAGGAACTCGGTGAGTTCGAGGGCAAGGTTAAATGCTACAAGGGCGTATTCGCCACAGTCAAGGTAACCGTTTCAGCAGAGTAATTCTGTACTGAATACCTATAGCCAAGAGAGGCTGACCAATATGGTCAGCCTCTCTTTTGTATTATTATTGACCGTCTGTTAAGCCACGACAACGCCCACCATCAGCGCCACCTCCACCATAAAAAGCAATATGCCCACCCAAATGGAAGTGGAAGGCCTCGGCAAAGGCAGTTTTCTCCCCGGCACAAGCGCTATAGCCAATCCAGTACCCAAGGCCACACCATACCATATTGAAGAAGTCCTCAGCAAAGCCATTACCACACTGGCTGAAGGAAAGAACGCAATAGCATAACTGATGAATCCACACTTCCGTGTCAGCTTCCACAAAGCAAACTGAAGAGCACACACCAAGGCAGCGATACCTATTGACTGAATGGCACTAAAACACCCTGTTACCATGGAAAGTACCATGGTAACAAGGGCGAATACAAGCGAACTTGCTATCCTATAGAATAAAAGTCTCTTATTCATCAAGTATTTACTAACTTTCGGTAGCAGCCTCAATCTTCTTGAGCATTGCAAACATAATCACACCAGCAATCACGCAGAGCGCCATGAGAATAGCCCAGTTAGCCCACAGAGGAACATTCATCCAGAGAAGTCCTGGGATAGAGCTGAGGTAGTTACCCACAGCAGTAGCAGCGAACCAAAGTCCCATCATGAGGCCCTTAAGCTTAGGCGGAGCCACCTTAGAAACGAACGAAATGCCCATAGGGCTAAGAAGCAACTCGGCAAAAGTAAGTACAAGATAAGTACCGATAAGATACATAGGGACCACAGGATCAGGCGAAACCGTTCCTTGAATATCAGCAGGAGAAGGCTGCCCGAACGAGCCAAGAAGCATGATAAGATAGCCTATAGCTGCTACAAACATACCGATACAGATTTTCTTCGGAGCAGATGGTTCCATTCCATGAGGGTGCCTATCAGACTTACATGCCGATAGAGCACTGAATATAGAGATGGAAATAGGCGTCAAGAACACGACGAAGAAAGGATTGAACTGCTGGAAGAGCTGAGGCTGGATATCAAGAGATACCGGAAGACCTGAATAGATCCAATATGCTCCACCCCACAAAAGAGCAGTAACTACTCCGCAAGACAAGCGTCCCTTGGCTGACTCAGACTGGAATATACCGAAAAGGGTATAGATAGAAGCCGCAAGCAGAGCAAGGATCCAGATATTGAAACCAGCCCTGACAGCGCCCTCAACATGAGCCATAGTATAGTCACGAGCAAACCATGTGAGAGACTGACCGTTCTGGTGGAATGCCATCCAGAAGAAGATTACCACTGCGAACACGAGGCAAAGTGCCACGATCCTGTCTTTTGTCTGCTTTGGAGTAAGTTCCTCAACAGGAGCATTAGACTTAGCAGCCTGCTTAGCATTGACATCAGCATGTTTGAACCATCCGCGGCAGCAGAAATAGATGAGGACGGAAAGGACAAGCGACACGCAAGCAACAGCGAACCCCATATTATATGCGGTAGAGAGATTCTCAATGTAATATGAACTGAAATCAGCAGCTGTCATGGACTGCACGTCAACAGACGGCATCATAGCCTGCAATTCGGCAAACTTATCGGCATTAGCAGCAGATATCGTCCCATTCATCACCTGATGAGCAAGTGCTGGGATATCGGCCTTATAGATAAGACCAGCCTTACCAAGGAAGGTATTTGTAATAGCTGTGGCAGCTGACGGTGCAAACATGGCACCGACGTTGATAGCCATATAGAAAAGGCTGAACGCTCCGTCACGTTTGGAGGCATACTTAGGATCATCATAGAGATTTCCGACCATAACCTGAAGGTTGCCTTTGAACAGACCAGTACCAATGGCGATAAGAAGAAGAGCACCTATCATGAGCGCCACTCCCAAACCATCAGCAGCAGTAGGAATGGAAAGGGCAAGATAGCCGAGGAACATTACTGAGATGCCAGCCACGACGCATTTTCCATATCCTATGCGGTCAGCAAGCCAACCTCCGACCACCGGCATAAAATACACGGCAGCAAGGAAAATACTATAGACCTGACTGGAGACAGCCTGATCCCAACCGAACTTCGCCTGAAGGAAGAGCATGAAAATGGCCAACATGGTGTAATAGCCGAAGCGCTCACCTGTATTGGCGAGAGCAAGAGCGAATAGGCCTTTTGGTTGTCCTTTGAACATAATTGATTGATTTATGAATTTAACATATTGAAAATTCAGTCTATATTGGCCGCCACCCAATGGACATAGGCGTACCATAGACAAATATAGGAATTATATCGGAAAAATTGTATATTTGTGCTTATGTGTCTTTGTTGATTCATGAAAGGACGTAAAGGTAACATAGGATGTTTCTTGCTAAGATGCCTGACAAGGCCTCTTGCCATTCTTCCGCTTTCATTTCACCGAGCCTGCGGCAAGGTGATAGGCCGGGCGACCGGCAGTTTAGCAAGGTATCGCAGGGACGTGGTCATGACCAATCTTGCCCGCAGCTTTCCGGATAAGAAATACGAAGAGCTTGAAAACATCTGCCACCGCGCCTATGAGCATTTTGGCAAGCTCATCACTGAAACCATCTGGTTCGGAGCAGGAAACTTCAGAGACAGAATTTTCAAGTCACACATTGTAGAAATCACCAATCCGGAGTTAATCAACGGTCTCCACGACAAAGGGAAAAGCATTTTCGCATTGGCCTCGCACAGTGGTAATTGGGAGCTTATCGGAGGATACCCACACTATTCCTACCAAGAACCGCTAAAATTTGACGAGAAGGATATATGCGTGGTGTATAGGGCAATGAGCAGCCATGCCTGGGACAAATTCATGAGGCTCAATAGGATAGCGGCGCTGAAGGACAAGAAGCACTACGATGGAATGGTCGAAACCTACTCCGTACTTCGCTATGCCATACGCAACAAGGATAGGCAGATTCTATATAATTTCATCACGGATCAGCACCCATACAGCCCCACGTCATGCGTGCACGTCAAGGATTTTCTGCACCAGCCTACTCTCTCCATGGACGGAGCGGCAGCGCTTGCCCACAAATTCGGAGCAGCGGCCGTATATCTGGGCATGAAAGAGAACCCAGACGGGAATTATAGCATCACATACACACTCATTGCAGAAGACTCTTCCAAAATGAGTGTAAAAGAAATATTAGACAGATACTACGAATTGCTTGAGAATGATATTCAAGAGCAGCCATGGAACTATCTATGGACACACAAAAGATGGAAATAGACAATAATTCATAACATTATGACAATCAAAGATCTTCAGCCAGCAATAGTCTGGAACAACTTCTACGGACTCACACGTTGTCCACGCCCTTCCAAGCACGAGGAAATCGTACGCGAATATATCCTCAACTGGGCTAAAGAGCGTAATATCGATGCTTTCGCAGATGAGACAGGCAACATCATCATGCGGGTACCTGCCACTCCTGGATACGAGAACAGACGCGGTGTCATACTTCAGGGGCACATGGACATGGTACCGCAGAAGACCGCTGATACCGTACATGATTTTCTCAAAGACCCTATTGAGACATGGATTGACGGAGAGTGGGTTAAAGCCAAAGGCACCACACTCGGAGCAGATAATGGTATGGGCGTAGCCATGGGAATGGCAGTAGCGGAAGACAAGAGTTTCCCTCACGGACCTATAGAGGTACTTATCACCTATGATGAGGAAACCGGAATGAGCGGAGCCGAAGCATTGAAGCCAGGAGTTCTTAAAGGGGATATCCTTATCAACCTTGACTCTGAAGATGAGATGGAACTCTGCATCGGATGCGCTGGAGGGCTTGACGCCATCGCTGAATTCAAATACAAGAAAGAGGCTACTCCGGCAGGATATGTTGGATACAGACTCACCGTGAAGGGCCTTTCCGGCGGACATTCAGGTATGGACATATCTCTATACAGAGCCAATGCCAACAAGGTCCTTGCAGCAGCCCTTATCCCAGTAATCAGCAAGTTCGGAGTTAAAGTGGCTGACATCAAAGGCGGTAGTCTGCGCAACGCCATTCCGTTCGAAGCCGAGGCCGAAATCGTTGTACCTCAGAATAAGGCAACCGTTGTAGTAAGAACTGTCAGAAAGATATTTGCAGATCTCGCACTCAGATATAAGGAGAGCGACCCGACCATGAGCGCTACCATCGAAAGGGCCGTAATGCCAGCGCAGAAATATATCCAGAGCGACGTAATGCTCAATGCACTCAAGGCCATCATGGCTTGCCCTTCAAATGTCATCAGAATGAGCCAGAGCATGCCTGGTCTTACTGAAACATCCATCAACCTTGCGGTCGTAAGATGCAAGAACGGCAAACTCACAGTCGCTTCTCTTCTAAGAAGTGCAGTAGACGAGTCCAAGAAAGAGCTCGCCGACAGAGTAAGGTACATCTTCGAAGCATTTGGAGCATCCATCAGATTCGTAGGCGGATACTGCGGATGGGTTCCGAAGCCTGACACACCGATGATCGCGCTTCTCAACGACACCCACACGAAAATGTTTGGAAAGCCGCTGAATGTACTCGCCACACATGGTGGACTAGAATGTGCACTTCTCGGAGGCAAGTATCCACACTGGGAAATGGTATCTATAGGACCTACCATCATGTACCCACACTCCCCTGACGAGAAGGTGAACATCAAATCCGTAGCCAACGTTTGGGAGTTCCTCAAGACCGTTCTCGGGGAAATTCCTGAGAAATAGTCGGATGACAGAAGAACTTAAGACACAACTAATGGACTGGGCCGACAAATACAACGACCCAGTCTATTTTTCCACAGACCCAATTGCATTTCCAAAAGAGTTTGTACGGCGAAAGGCAAGACTGGAAGATGTGGAAATTGCAGCGATATTCGCTGCGCACTTTGCGTGGGGACGTAGGGCAATGATAGTAAGGGATTGCGAGCGTTTATTCGACTTCATGGAATGGAAGCCATACGACTATGTAATATCCGGATGCTGGAGAGACGATAATACAAGCATCCATAGGACAGTCAAGTGGTCAGATACAGCTAGAATATGCCACACACTCAAAGACTTCTATACTACACACAAGAGCCTGGAAGAGTATAATACAGCCCAAATACGCACTCTCATATTCGGTCAGAAAGAAGACAGACGCGCTCCGGACAAGAAGATACGTATGATGCAACGATGGATGGTCCGCAGAGACGGCAAGGTAGACCTCGGAATATGGCATAGTAGCGACCCTTCAGAGTTGATAATTCCCCTTGACGTGCACGTCTATACCCAAGCCACATCAATCGGACTTACCGCCAGAAGACAGAAAGACCTCCTCACGGCGCAGGAAATCACAAACGCTTTCAAGGAAATATTCCCCAATGACCCATGCAAGGGGGATTTTGCGTTATTCGGATACGGAATAGATAATGCCTAAATTATATATAATATCAGGATGCAACGGTTCAGGCAAGACAACGGCGTCCTACACCCTGCTTCCGGACCTTCTCGGATACAGGGAGTTCGTCAATTCAGACGAATTCGCCAAAAGCCTTTCACCATTTGACCCATCTGCAGCATCCATCACAGCAAGCAGATACATGCTCATGAAGATCAACTATCTGCTCGGCCGCTTTGAAGACTTCAGTATAGAGACTACTCTTGCCACGCGGTCCCTTGTTAAAATCATTGAAGAGGCCCACTCTCTCGGCTATGAGGTCACCATCCTTTACTTCTGGCTTACATCCCCGGAACTTGCAATCCAGAGAGTAAAGGACAGAGTAGCATCAGGAGGGCACAACATCCCTGATAACGTGGTCAGACGCAGATACGTGATGGGACTGCAGTATTTCTTCGATACCTACATTCCCATTTGCGACAGGTGGATTCTCGCAGACAACTCCAAGTCACCATTTACCGTGGTGGCAGAGGGAACAGGCAATCTCACCTACATCAAGGACAACGAGAAATTCAAACAGATTAGAAGAATAGTTCATCCAAATGAAGATTGACAATAGGTTTTCCGTCACAGAGCGGATGCTTGAAGAGGTGGTCGCGGAAGGTCTCAAATACGGAGGAGACTGGTGCGACCTGTATTTTGAAGACAGTAGTTATTACGAACTGCTTCTTCGTGATGGAGAAGTAACTTCCGGAGGACATCACATCGACTTCGGAGCCGGAATAAGAGTACTCAAAGGAGACAAGACCGGTTATGCTTATGCAGAGACAACTGACCGCAAGTCACTTCTTGCCGCAGCTGGTACGGCAGCAGCGATCGCAAGTATGGCTGGCGACGAGGCAAAGACATTTAGGGGCACACCGACAAGTGCAATGAAAGTCAGCGACAAATGCTACAATGCAAGGCTTGACTGGAGAAATGCCTGCATTAGCGGATTTATACCCTTCCTGAAGAGAATAGATAGCGGGATAAGGCAAAGGGACAGCCGCGTCATTAAGGTTGTGGCATCCCTTTCATATAGCATAAGTGAGATTATGATGTACAATTCCCTCGGGGAACTCACATCCGATTCTCGCCCATTGGGAAGCGTTTCGGTACAGACCATTTTCAGACAAGGAGACAGAACCGAGGATAGCAGCGTATCCAGGAGTCTACGCAGAGGTCCAGAGATGATGGATGAAAGCCTTATCGAAGACATTGTAAGCCGTGCAGTCAAAGGCATAGATGCAAGATTTGAAGCCAAACGGCCAAAGGGCGGACGAATGCCAGTTGTGATGGGTGCCGGAGCATCGGGGATTCTCCTACACGAGGCAATGGGACACGCATTTGAGGCTGATTTCAACCGCAAAGGGCAATCCATCTTCTCAGGTAGACTAGGAGAACAGATTTGCCGTAAAGGTATCAACATAGTGGACGACGGCACTCTCCCTTCCAGCAGAGGGGCATGCCGCTATGACGATGAAGGAGTACCGGGACAGAAGACATATATGGTTACGGACGGAGTTCTGACTTCTTACCTTCATGACCGTATCAGCGCCTCATATTTCGGAGTCACGCCTACCGGTAACGGAAGACGTGAATCATTCAGATACAACCCTATTCCTCGTATGCGTGCCACCTACATGGAAAGCGGCACCGATGGTAGGCTTGAGGACCTCATAGCATCCGTAAAGAGAGGCATTTATGTGGACCAATTTGCCAACGGACAGGTCAAGATAGGAGAAGGGGACTTCACATTTTATGTCAAAAACGGTGCACTCATAGAAAATGGAAGGCTGACTATGCCAGTCAAAGATATTAATATCATTGGAAATGGTCCACAGGCTCTCGCAGATATTATAGCCGTAGCTGGAGACCTCAAGGTGGACGAAGGTACGTGGACTTGCGGTAAGGAGCAGAGCGTATCATGCGGGATACCTTCAGTACTCATAAAAGCCCTAACGGTTGGAGGAGAATAAGATGACAGGAACGAAATACAAGGAACTTTTGGAATTCTGCCTTGACACCGCTGTAAAAAACGGCGCAGACAAGGCCAGAATGACACTGAATAGGAGCGAAGAGAACATGGTGGCCACCCTCAATTCCGAGGTTGACAGAATCACCAGATGCGAAGACAACTCTCTATGTATGTCCCTATTTGCCGACGGCCGATACGGCACGTTTTCCACTAACAAACTCGACAAGGAGTCTCTACTCAAATTCATAAGTGAGTCAGTGGAAATAGTAAAGAACATCTCACCGGACCAATGCCGGGATTTGCCCACATCGGAACTCTGCTGTACAGATGCCGTCACTGGAGACGAACTCGACCTGTGCGACATGACACGCGATGCCATTAGGCCGGAAGACAGGATCAGCACAGCCCTTGGGGCATGTGTCTTCAAGGAGAAAATTCCGGAAGGTGCGACATACTCCGTAATATCGGAAGAAGGCGAATATGCCGATAGCATATATGAAGTTATCCTGATGGACACCAACGGACTATACTGCGCACATCGCGAGACTTCCTTTGACTATGGAGTAGAAACAACCATAGAGAGTCAGGGCGAGAGATACAGCGGATATTGGTGGGATTCGTCATCCAGAGCCAGCAGAATCAGCCCTCGCGCCTGCTCCCTAAAAGCACTCGAAAGAGCCGTGAGTCAGATAGGTTCAGAAGCCATATCAAGCGGTAAGTATACCATGGTGATAGATTCCGAAGCCGCATCCAAGGTGGTATCACCGATACTTAGGGCGCTCAACGGGTTTGCGATTCAGCAGAACAATTCTTTCCTCATGGATAGTCTCGGCAAGAAAGTCTTTCCTGAAAGTCTTACCATAATGGACTGTCCCCACATAAAGGGACAAACCTGTTCTAAACTATTTGACTCGGAAGGAGTAGCCACCAGAGAACACGCCATCATAGAAAATGGTATAGTCAAGGAGTATTTCATCAACACCTATATGTCCCACAAGCTCAACATGCCTCAGACCACAGAAGACGCCACACGGCCAAGACTAATGCCGACGCTTCAAGGGGCTGACCGCAACGCCATCCTGAAAATGTGCGGCAGTGGCATACTCGTGACCGATTTTAACGGGGGTAATAGCAATAGCGTCACTGGAGACTTTTCCTATGGAGTAGAGGGATTCCTGTTCAAGGACGGAGTCATACTCCAGCCCGTCAGCGAGATGCTCGTAACTGGCAATTTCCTGCGACTTTGGGAAGGCTTTATCGCGTCTGCGGATGACGCGAGGGACTGTATGTCAAAACTTATTCCTACCTTAGCGTTCGCAAATGTGGATTTCAGTGGAAATTAATACAATATTATAATATGACTATTGACAAGAACAAAGTAGTAGCAGTAAGCTACGAACTTGAAGTTGAGGGCAATATTGCCGACAAAGCAGGCTCGGAGAAGCCGCTTGAGTATATTCATGGTACAGGAATGCTTCTTCCGAAATTCGAATCAGCACTTGAGGGCAAGGAGCCTGGAGCCACATTCGAATTCACACTCACCCCGGAAGAAGGATACGGCCAATACTCTGACGAGTGGAAGATAGAGATTCCAAAGAGTTCTTTCGCTGGACCTGACGGCAAGGTCAGAGAGGATCTTCTGGTAGTTGGATACACCATCCCTATGCTCAACTCAGAAGGACAGGTTATCAATGGTACGGTAAAGGCTGTTTCAGATGATACTGTCACCATGGATTTCAACCACCCTATGGCAGGAAAGACACTGCATTTCACAGGAAAGGTTGAGAGTGTGCGCGAGGCCACTGATAAGGAACTCACAGAGGGTCTTCATGGTGAATATCTTCCACAGGAGGGCTGCCACTGCGGTGGTCATTGCTCTGACGGATGTGACGGAGGCTGCCATGGAGATGGAGAGTGCTCATGCGGGGATGACTGCGACTGCGGATGCGGTAAATAATATAGCATGAAGCGAATAGCGGTAGTAATACTCAACTGGAACACAAGGGATTACCTCCGGGAATTTCTTCCGCCACTACTTCGAAGCATCAAAGGGCACGATGCAGAGGTCATCGTAGCAGACAATGCGAGTACTGACGGCAGTGTAGAAATGCTTGAGAGGGAATTTCCCGAAGTATTCACCATCGCCCTAAACAAGAATTACGGGTTTACAGGAGGATACAACAGGGCGTTTTCTAGGATCATGGAATGCAAGGATGCTCCAGAGTATTTAGTGCTGCTCAACACTGATGTCTTGGTCGGAGAGCATTGGCTCGAACCGCTATACGACTTCATGGACTCGCACGAGGATTGCGCCGTATGTGGGCCCAAGATTCTTGCGTTAGAGAAATCTGGTGCATCGTGGAAACGCTCAAGACAATTCGAGTATGCCGGTGCCGCCGGGGGATATCTGGACAGGTTCGGATTTCCGTTCTGCCGTGGAAGGGTAATGTCAAGCACAGAAGAGGATATTGGACAGTATGACCCTGATCCATGCCGTGTCTTCTGGATTTCCGGAGCATGCATGATGACAAGGAGTTCCGTCTGGACAAAACTCGGCGGACTTGACGAAAGTTTCTTTGCGCACATGGAAGAAATCGACTACTGCTGGAGAGCCGCTCTTGACGGCCACTCAGTATTCGCAGTTCCGCAGAGCAGTGTATGGCATATAGGAGGAGGAACACTATCACGGGAGTCCGCCTTAAAACTGAAACTCAACTACCGCAACAGCCTGCTGATGCTCGAGAAAAACCTTGAAGCAAGCATCGGCCGCAAAAAAGGAGAATCTCTTCTGAAAAGAAGGATATCCATCGACAACCTCACAAAGCTTATTTTCATTCTGACCGGGAGGAAAGACTCGGCAGAAGCAGTAAGGGCCGCACACCTCGAGTATAGCGAGATGCACAGAAATATAAGGAAAAGCGCGCCGGGCACAAGTCCCGAAGGGTGGTTTCGCACAAGTATCATCCTCCAGTATGCGTTAAGGGGGAAAAGAATATTCAAATACATAAGGAAGCATGAAAATCGTCATTGAAGGGGCCGGAGAAGTAGGCTCTCATCTTGCCAAGATGCTCCGTTCAGAGGGTAATGAAGTCACGGTCATTGATGCCGACCAGCAGAGAATATCGGTACTGTCGTCATACAGTGATGTAGAGACAGTCATCGGCAGTCCCACGTCCATACAAACTCTCAAGGACGCTGGTGCCGGAAGGGCAGATCTTTTCATAGCTGTCTATCCCCAGTCTTCGCAGGAAGTCAATATCGTAGGAGCATTGCTTGCCAAGAGAATAGGAGCAGCCAAAGTAATCGCCAGGGTCAATGACGAGGACTACTTGTCATCCGAGAATAAACTGCTGTTCAAGGAGATGGGCATCGAACTATTATTCTACCCAGAGAAGACGGCAGCCGAAGAAATCGTGGACTTCCTGAAGCACAACTCTTCCTCCGAAACCATGGAGTTCGCACGAGGCAAACTCCAAATAGCCGTGTTCAAACTCAACGAAGACTCCCCCATCCTAGATCTGAAGCTTTCCGAGTTCATAAAAAACGTGGACAAGGATATCATCAAGCAGTTCCGTATCATTGCTATCACCCGTGATGAAAAGACCATCATCCCGAGGCTCGACACCAAATTTCAGTATGGAGACCTTGTATTCGTGGTGTGCAGGCGCGAAGGCGTGGAAGCCCTCAACAAGCTTCTCGGCAAGAGCAACATTGACATCAACGGAGTCTTCATTGTAGGAGGAGGTCCCATTGCCGAGATGCTATCAAGGTCCCTTGCAAGGATGAATGTAAGTGTCAAACTAGTAGAAAAAGACAGGAATAGATGTATCGAACTTTCCAAGAGGCTTCCAGATTCCGTACAAGTCATCAACGGGGACGGCAGAAACTCGGATTTCCTTTACGATGAGGGCATCCAGCAGTTCGATGCATTCATCGCTCTGACTGACAATGATGAGAGCAACGTGTTGTCGTGCGTGGTAGCCAAGAAATTCGGTGTGGCAAGAACGGTGGCGGAAGTAGAGAACATCGAGTACATCAAACTTGCAGAGGAGATGGGCGTGGACAATGTCATCAACAAGAAACTCCTCACCGCCGGAAGAATATTCAGGCTCACGCTTTCCGGAAAGGCAAGGTTCGTGCGATACATGACCGGCTCAAATGCTGAAGTCATCGAGTACACGGTGGCTCCAGACTCCGCCGTCACCAAAGCTCCCCTAAAGGAACTCGACTTCCCTCAGAATGCTCTTGTAGGAGGAGTTATACGTGGCAATGAGGCATATATAGCCGTAGGAGATACACAGATTGAAGCATACGACAGAGTTGCAGTGTTCACAATGCCTCAGTCCATCAGGGAGATTGACAAGTTCTTCAAGTAACCACCCCGATATTGACATATTGTCACTGGCAAGTCTTTTGATTGTTAGTTAGCGCACAAATAGATTTGATTATGGCAGATACTAAAAAAATACAGAAAGAAGAAGAAGTGAATGAAGCCCCTAAGGCAGAAGAGAGCAAGAAGAAATGCAAAAAAGAGCAGTCTTCATGCAAAGAAGAGCTAAAGAAGCAGGAGGAGGAATTCAAAAAGAAGATAGAAGCGGTGGAAGGCGCTCTAGCCAAAGAGAAAGATGACTACATCAGGCTCATGGCAGAATTCGAGACTTTCCGTAGGCGTAGTTCTGAAGATAGACTCAGTCTCATCTCCTCAGCCGCAGCCGATACAATCAAGGGACTGCTCCCTGTGCTGGATGACTGCGAAAGGGCTCTGGAGATACTTGAAAAATCGTCCGATGAAGCAGCCAAAGAGGGGACGTCACTCATATACACCAAGTTGATGGACTATCTTAAGACGAAAGGTCTTACAAGAATAGAGGCCAAAGGTGAGGACTTCAACACGGATTTCCATGAAGCCGTGACACAGTTCCCTGCTCCAAGCGAGGAGCTGAAAGGTAAGGTAATTGATGTAGTGCAGACAGGATACCTGCTCAATGGCAAGGTACTGCGCTACGCCAAGGTAGTTGTAGGAGCGTAATAGACAATGGCAGAAAAAAGAGATTATTATGAAGTGCTCGGCCTCACCAAGGGGGCGAGCGCTGACGATATCAAGGGAGCCTATAGAAAGGCAGCCCTCAAGTGGCATCCGGACCGTTGGGTAAACGGTACAGATGCAGAGAAAAAGACAGCCGAGGAAAAATTCAAGGAGGCATCAGAAGCATATTCCGTACTCAGCGACCCGGACAAGAAAGCAAAATACGACCAGTTTGGATTTGCTGGAGTGGATGGTGCGGCAGGCAGCCAGGATTGGGGTCAGGGATTTAGTAGCCTCAACGACTTGCTAAACAACCTTTTTGGCGGATTCGGTGGAAGCGGATTTGAAGGATTCGGTGGGTTCAGCGGATTCGGAGGAGGACGGACTTCTCAAGGAGGCAGACAGGGTCGCGGGACAATACGAGGCAATGATGTCTACGTCACACTTCGGCTCACCCTTGAAGAGATTGCTACAGGCTGCACTAAAGATATAGAAGTAGAGCGCCAACGTCCTTGCAAGGCTTGTGGTGGCAGGGGTACCCAGAATGCATCTGATATCAAGACTTGCCCTACCTGCAACGGAAGCGGTCAGGTACAGCATGTCAGCAACTTCCTCTTCACAAGATCAGTGTCATACGATGTTTGCCCAAATTGTGGAGGCACAGGCAAGGTGGTCATGAATCCGTGCAGCAGTTGCCACGGTACAGGTCTTACCAGGGTCAAGGACACCCTTCGGGTAAACATCCCGGCAGGAGTGGAGACTGGCATGCAGATTCCGGTACGTGGAGAGGGAGACACAGGCCGCAACGGAGGCGTCAATGGTGACTTGTATGTGCAGATTGAGCAGATTCCTCATGCAAGACTCAAAAGAGATGGGGGCAATCTATTCTATACTCGTGTCATAAGTGTGGCCGATGCTATGCTTGGATGCGAAATTGACATTCCGTGCCTTGATGGAACGCAGAAGATGAAACTGCCGGCAGGCACACAGTCCGGAACCGTAGAACGTCTACGCGGAAAAGGTATGCCTTCAGTCAACGGATACGGCAAGGGCGATCTTTATGTCAAGATTCTCGTATGGATCCCTCACAAGTTAAGTCGCAGCGAGAAGGAGGCCATAGAGAATATGCGAGATAGCAGCAGCTTCAAGCCAGATCCGACTCGCGATGACAGAGTCCTCTTCGAAAAGGAAAGCAAGTACTTCTAGAATCAATAAGGCATGTAGTTTTATAAATCGGCCCGGCAAGTAAACAGACTTACCGGGCCGAAACCATATCAAGTTTTAAGAACAGTTATTTCCTTTCGTTGGTTGGCTTGTCAAGAGGCAACTGATAGTATGTAGGAGTTGCCACAGCTGCCGGAAGATGTCCAGACGGAGTCCCGAACACAGTGAAATCAATGATTCCAAGCTGGGTGTTCTTTGGCCAGTCAGTCACCGTCAGTCTTACGAAACGGCACGTAGTCGGGGTAAAGTCATCAAATACTGTATCGCGGGATATAGTATTGCGCGTCTGATCCACAACCGTCGACCACTTCTCTCCGTCCATGGAGACTTCAAGTTTATACTTGTACACTGGAAGAGGTCCGCCTGCCGCTCTCCAACCGCGGCCCTGACCGTTCCCAAACAGGATTCTCATACCGTCCACCTCGAACAGCTGCACGACATCAAAGCGGGTAGCCGGAGAGAGTTCTATTGTAAGTGAAGGCTGCTTGTCGTCTGAAGCCGGCATCCATACGGTACCGCTGTAGTCATCCACTGCATAAGCGGCAGGGAATCCAGTCTGTGCCGAAGACGCCTTTGACAGGGCGTTCATCGCATTCATTTTATTGATAGTCACCGGAATAGAAGTCTTAGCCCCCTTGGCAAGAGGAGCCTTCTGAGGGCTATCTGTCACAGTGACATACATGAGGCCTTCCTCATCAAACGTGACCTTGTCCATACCGATGCGTCTTCCTCCCGGAGGGTTGGAAAGTACGATAGTGTAGAACTGGTACAGTTCTCCGTCTGGTCCCTTGACAATAGAGCCGTGCGCGGTTCCTGTCACGAGTCCCTCTGTCTTGCGGAGGAGCGGGTTGTTCGGAGCATACGAGTATGGACCGAGCGGAGATGTTGCCGTATAGTATCCTTCAGCGTATGTCTTCCACTGTGTTCCGGAAGCCGAATACTCAAGATAATATATTCCGTTTCTCTTCTCTATCCACGGACCCTCAATCCACGCAACGCCTGGATATTCATTCTTCTCACCGTATCTCTCCCATGCATGCATAGGATTAAAGCCAAATAAATGTGTAGGCTTCTCAAGGAAACGTGTCAAGTCATTAGGATCAAGACGAACCCCGTATATGCCGCTGATTCCACGTCCAGGCCAGAAAAGATACGGGGTATTGTCATCATCCACATAAATTTTCGTGTCAAAGCCGCCATTCCATCCATCCTCAATGGCGTATGTATTCTTGAACGGTCCGAGATCCTTGAATGGTCCCAAAGGGCTATCCGAGACAAAAAGATTGTCGCTGTTGCCGGAAAGATAGAATTTCCCATTATACTTCACCACATCAGGAGCTACAGGGACACCTTTCACCTCATGAAAGGTCCAATCCACGAGATTGTCGGACACCCATGCACCACCTCCGGTACAATACATGTAGTATTTTCCACCATCCTCGATAACCGTCACGTCCCCGGCAGCATTACCACCGTTTCCGATAGGCATCGGAAGAGGATTACAATAGCGCGAGCTCTGCGCCATGCCCGCCACGCCCATTAGTAGCGCTACAGCGGAACAAATAAGTGTTTTGTTAGTCATTTAATCAAGTTTTGATGCTTACTAATATACTACCAATTTGGATTCTGAACAAGATTTTTGTTGGCAAAAAAAGGCCGACCGGAAAACCGGCCGACCAAACGAATTATTTCATAGTATTATGCTTCCCCTACCACCCTGGATTCTGGACAATATTCTTGTTAATCTGCGTCTCGTTGAACGGGAATGGGAAGAGTTCATTCTTACCGGATTTAAATCCTACCTTGTCTCCATAAGTTTTCTCACACCATGCAGCATCCGTCTCTACAAGGTATCCTCTATGTTCAGGCTCACCCTTGGTAAAGAACGCATCGCAGTATGAAGGATAATACTTACCGTTATCACCAAGTTCTTTCTCGGCGTCACCCCAGCGGATAAGGTCCTGAAGACGAGTGCATTCAAGCCAGCACTCAAGGTACTTTTCAGTTTTCACCTCATCCATGGTACAAGCCGTACTCTTGTGTGCAGACTGTGCCCTATCCTGAATTCTCCTAAGAGCCTTAAGACCGCTTCCGTCAGGGTCTCCCTGCATGGCACATGCTTCAGCATACATAAGAAGAACTTCCGGAAGCCTCATTATAGGGAAATTATACATCTTCTGATTGCTTGGATTAAGATCAGAAGGACGATAATTCCTCTTCCACATAAACCACCCGCAATGACCATAAAGTCCGTCACCTGCATAAATACCACGAGAACTATCTTTCTTCTTAAGTTCCATAGTAGTGGCAGTAGCATCACTTGCATACGGCATCTCATAGAGGACCTCGTCATAACTCTTCACCCAAGCTTTGCGTCGAGCCGAATTCATACCATCATTGGCAATAAGGGTTTCAATGAACTTCTTCGACGGATTAACTTCACCCCATCCGTTATTCACCACCTGAGAACCAGCACCATTGACAGGATTCATCTTATCCATACGCCAATTCCAGAGGATAGCCTGGTTACGTCCTGCCCTGTTGTAAAAATCAGGAACATCCGATGCCCATACAAGATTGAATTCAAAAATAGACTCACTACAGCCATCACCTTCAAGATGGAACAGATCCACCATGTGATCTGACGGTACAAGCTCATACTTATCAGTAGCCTCAACAATAGGCTTGAGAGCCTCCTGTGCGCCTTTCCAGTCTTTCAAAGAAAGAAGAGCCTTGCCTTTGATACCTTGAGCGAATGCCTTTGTAACTTTCACAGCCCCATTCTTATCATTGACACTCTCACGCTCGTCAAGAAGAGGAATAGCAAGATCACACTCATCAGCAACCCACTTCAGAACCTGAGCCTGACTCTCTGAATTGCCAGGTTTCTCAGTAGAAGAAATCACGTGATCAATGATAGGAGGAGTTCCCCACCCAAGAGCAAGCATAAGGTGAGCATGAGCACGAAGCACTCTCGCCTCAGCCACACACTTCTTCTTAATAGGAGTATCAGCCTTATCGCCATCAAAATGATCAATCACAAGATTGGCGCCATAGATAGCCACATAGTATGACTGATATGCCGCAGCGACATTAGCATTGTTGTTATCAAACCGGAATGAATTCATCTCCTGCTGGGCAACGTTGTCAGAAGCATTGTTTCCCGCAGCATATATATCATCTGAAGGATAACTCCAGATAGCAAGATGAGGGGAATCGTTCCAGCCAATGGTATTATTATAGATATAGAAACAATATGCCTGCGAGTACGCGGCAGTAAGAGCAGACTGGGCATCTTCATCCGTCTTGTAGAAGTTCTCGATAGACACCACTCCCTTTTGAGGAATGTCAAGAAGCCCTTCACATCCAGCAAACGACAACGTCGCTGCCACACCTGCGATATATACCAATATTTTATTCATAATGGAAACCTATTTAGAATGAAAGATTAACACCGAAAATAACCTGCTTTGCAGTAGGGTATGTACCCATATCAATACCACTCGTAGAGCCTCCCGAAGTAGTAACCTCTGGATCAAGACCTATATACTTAGAGAAGGTAAAGAAGTTGTCAAGAGAAGCGAAAACCCGGCAGCTCTCCAGTTTGACCTTTTTAAGTAAGTTACGAGGGACATTGTATCCAAGTTGAATCTGCTTAATCTTGAAATATGAGCCATCAAAGACGGTAAGAGAAGAGCTGAATGCTTCCTGTGTCCACTTATTGGCTGCAGGGAACTTGGCATTACTATTATCCTGTCCTTCCTTCCAAGAATTCCTCCAGTAGTAGCTATAGGTATTGCATGAAGGACGGTCCGTACGGAAGGATGTAGGGAATATCTCGTTGCCGGCCACTCCAGTGCCAAACACTGTAAGGTCAAAGTTTTTCCAGCTAAGATTGACAGTAAGACCATAAGTAAGATCAGGAATACCACAGCCTATATTGGTACGGTCATTGTCATTAATCACACCGTCATTATTGACATCTTCATAGACCGCATTTCCTTCTGCATCAATACCAGTAGCCTTGAAACCAAGAAGATACCAGATAGGATAACCCTCTTCAAATGTAGTGGTAAGCTTGGTTCCCTGCGGGGTGCGCCCACTGATTCGGTCAATGGTAGGATCAAGATATGTAACCTTGTTCTTGAGTGTAGCCATATTTCCTGATACGGAATATGCAAAATCCCCTATCTGATCCTTCCACGAGAGCTCGAGCTCGACACCGCTATTGCGAATAGCACCTGCATTGGTGATTGTAGACGAAGAAACACCGATCTCATATACAGGAGGCACACCGACAAGAAGATCTCTCGTATTCTTATTATAATAGTCAAGCCCAATAGAAAGACGGTTATTGAAGAGTCGGGTATCAATACCGAGGTCAAGCTGCTCGGATGTCTCCCACTTCAGATCCGGATTAGGAATACCGCTCGGCATAGAACCGTATGTAAGGCCAGAGTTGTCAACATCAAACTGATACCACTGTCCGTTAACCCGAATAGTAGCCGAATACGGATATCCGCTAAGGACGTTTATATTACCATTCAGACCCCAAGAAGCACGTAGTTTAAGGAAAGAGAGAATATCCTTATCCACATTGTCCTTAATGAAGCGCTCATTGCTTATAGTCCATCCTGCAGATACTGAAGGGAAGTATCCCCAGCGAGACTCGGCAGGAAGACGAGATGAGTCAAAAGCATCAGCACGGAAATTTGCCTGGATACTATAGCGGTTATCATAAGTATAGCCGACACGCCCGAAGTATGAAAGTTGAGCAGAGCGGCTCGGAGCATTGGTCATATTCTTGGTAATGCCGTCGCCGGACTTGAGATAGTTGAGATACCTAAAGTTATCCTTATAGTCCTTGAGAATATCAGAGCCGGAAGCAGATGCAGACACATTGTCGCTATTGTTTTCAGTAAAGGACATACCAGCCATTGCAGACACGGAGTGCTTACCAAAAGTGCCATTATAGTTAACGAAGTTCTCCCACTGATAGTAATAACTCGTATTGGCAGAAGCCGAAATGCTATAGGTAGTGCTCTTCACAAACTCATTGGCATAGTAAGGCTCAGAGTAATTATGCGATGAGCTCTGGGCGATGCGATATCCGAAACGAGAGGTAAAGGTAAGTCCCTTGATAGGGGTAAGATTGGCATAAGCTACACCACGAACACTAATACCTCCACTGCTGGATTCATTGTTATCTCTCTGAATGAACGGGTTAGCAGACTGGGTCTCTCCGATAAGAGGAAGCGCCCAGTATTTTCCTGGATACTCAGGAGCCTCTATAACCTTGACACCGTTGGCAAGAGCATTCTTCATGGCAGGAGTAAGTCCATCATAATCGCAAACCACTGGGAACAGAGGAGATGAAGTGAGCACAGCAAGCATGGCAGAGCCGTTATCATTCCTCTGGGATATGCTCTTGGTAGACCATTTCTCGATGGAATTATTCGTTCCGACGGTAAACCACTTCTTAATCTTGTAGTCAGCATTGAGCTGGAATGTGAGTCGGTTATAGGTATCCTTATCACCACGGAATATACCGTCATTCTTTACATAGTTAAGAGAAGCAAAATAATTACCACGGTCATTTCCACCCTGCACACCAAAAGTATGCCTCTGATTCCATGACGGAACAAACACCTCCTTGGCCCAATCCACATCAGTCTTGCCATCATAATATGTATCAAGCATAGTGTCGGTAAGATATCCGTTAGCCTTTCCAAACTCTATATACTCCTGCGCATTCATGATATCAAGCTTGCGCGACAAGGAACTTAAAGAGAACTGCGTGTTATAAAATATCCTTCCCTCACCTCTGACGCCGGCACCGCTCTTGGTAGTCACAAGAACAACACCATTACCAGCCTGCGCACCATAAATAGCAGCCGAAGCGGCATCCTTAAGGATCTCAATAGATTCAATCATCTCGGGATCAAGATATTGAATATTGTCCACCTTGAGCCCATCCACAATGAGGAGCGGCCCGAGGTTACCAGAGTTGGATGAGAAGCCACGCACACGAATCTCCGCACCAGAACCAGGAGCACCAGAGTCTGTAAGAATCTGCACGCCGGCAGCCTTTCCCTGAAGAGCTGACGCAGCATCGGAAGTAGAACGGTTCTTGAGGTCCTCCGAACGAACAGATGCTACAGAGCCAGTAAGATCACTTTTCTTCTGGACACCATAACCGATAACCACGGTCTCCTCAATCACATTATTGGAGCGCATGGTCACATTGATAACAGACTGATTGCCGACAGCAATGGTCTGAGATTCGTACCCGATGCATGAGAATTCAAGCGTAGCACCGGATGGCACAGACAACCTGTATGTGCCATCAATATCAGTTGTTGTACCGATGGTTCTCTGCCCCACCACTACAACACCCGCACCGATGACTGTAACACCACTTTCATCAGTAACTACACCGGAGACCACCCGATTCTGCCCTGCGGCAATACTCGGAAAGAGAACAGATGCAAACAGAGCCATTATGACGCTGAATGCGTGAATTGAAACTTTTTTAAACATACGTTAGAATATGTGGTTAATACTCAATGTTAGAAATATTTGTCAACAGGCAACAAAGTTAATAAATATTTAATATTATCCAACACTATATACTATTAAATTTATCTTCTGCATAATAATTTATAAATATATTAACAATACGCATTTTATTCAAATTGGCCCTATTTAGAAAGAAACAGCAATATTCACTATATTTGCATGGTCGAACAAACATTACTTTATATGCATATAAATTTAAAATCCACTATTGCAGCAGCACTATCACTAAGCCTTGCTGCATGCAGTACTCCTAAGCCAAGCAACCAGGACGGAACCGACCTCTGGTTGGCCAACGGCAGGAGCTACGAACAGATTGAAGAGTCGGTACAGACAGGAATTGACACTTCACTTGAAAAGGAAGAATTCCACATATTCGACAAAGACGGAAAACGTTTTGTCGAAGGAGGTTCTTCTGCAGCAATCCGTTACGGTGTGTATGCCTTACAAAGAGCAGAAGTGCTCGGACAGGCAGGCGCAGGAATGGACATAAAAGAAAAGCCATACTATGAATACCGTATCCTCAACCATTGGGACAACCTTGACGATACCGTAGAACGCGGGTATGCAGGCCTTTCAATGTGGGAATGGACGTCTCCCGAGATACCGTCCGAACGTATCCACCATTATGGACAGTTATGCGCTTCAGTGGGCCTCAACGGAGCAGTGCTCAACAATGTCAACTCTAACCCACTGATACTTGACTCAGAGCACATAGCACGCGTGGCAGAAATTGCTGACATCCTAAGGCAATATGGCATCACCACCTACATCTCCATCAAGTGGACAAGTCCTATGGCCCTTAGTGGAGTCAAATCAGGAGACCCACTCGACCCTCAAGTACGAAAATGGTGGAAAGAAAAAGCCGATGAAATCTACGCAGCAATTCCCGACTTTGGAGGATTTCTCGTAAAAGCCAACTCTGAGGGTCAAGCTGGACCACAAGACTATGGCCGAACCCATGCCGACGGTGCCAACATGTTGGCTGAAGCACTAAAGCCATACGGAGGCATTGTGATGTGGAGAGCATTCGTATATAGTCCAACCAGTCCGGACAGAGCCAATCAGGCGGTAGAGGAATTCAAGCCTCTTGACGGAAAGTTCGCCGACAATGTAATAATCCAGATTAAAAACGGGCCAATTGACTTCCAGCCTCGAGAGCCGTTCAGTCCTCTATTCGGGCAGCTTAAGAACACCGCCATGATGGTGGAATTCCAGATTACCCAGGAATACCTTGGATTCTCAAATCACCTCGTATATCATGGCACCACCTACGAGGAATGTCTTGATAGCGATACTTATAGAGATGGCAAGGGCTCAACTGTGGCCAGGAACGTGAAAGCCATCGCCGGAGTAGCCAATACCGGACAGGACCCTAACTTCTGCGGATACATTTTTGCCCAGGCCAACTGGTACGCATTCGGGCGCCTTGCATGGAACCCAGAACTAAGCGCTGAGCAAATCGCCGACGAGTGGGTAAGGCAGACATTTAACAAGCCAGACGGAATGAAAGAATCCGCCTTCGAGAAGAAATTCATCTCCCCGGTAAAGGATATCCTTATGAGTTCGCGCGAAACAGCAGTCCACTACTCCATGCCTCTCGGACTTCATCATATCTTCGCAGGCTCCCACTATGGACCAGGCCCATGGGAAAGGAGTATCAGACCCGATTGGTCATGCGTGTACTACCATAAAGCGGGAGAAGACGGCATAGGCTTTAACCGCACGAGAACAGGATCAGACAACGTAGACCAATACAACCAGCCACTTGCTGATAAATTCAACTCCCTGGAGACCTGCCCGGAGAATCTTCTCTTATGGTTCCATCACGTTCCTTGGGACTACAAGATGCACAACGGAAACACTCTATGGGATGAACTATGCCGCACTTATGACAAAGGCGTATCCGAAGTGGAAAAATATCAGACTACTTGGGCGGGCCTCAAGCCTTATGTCAGCAATGCCATCTTCGAAGAAGTAAGCAAGAAACTTGACATCCAGAAACACGATGCACAATGGTGGAGAGATGCCTGCGTAGGATATTTCCAGACATTCTCCAAGATGCCTCTTCCTCAGGATGTAAAGCCGCTAAACATCCCGATAGACTCACTTCGCACGAAAAGCATGCTTTCCGACAGATACGGAATGCCGACACATGACGAGAACAACCTTCCAGTGCTTGTCACACCACGCCGTCGTCCTAATATCGGAACTCTTCCTGGGCAGGACTCGTCAGTACCGGAATAGTCTTTAATATTCGAGTCTAATATCATCAATCCACATCTTGGAGCCTGCCGCACCTGTAAAATAATCACCGAGCATGCTAGAAGCAGCCGAAATGATTATGTGAGTAGGTTTCCGGGATGTGGAATTGTATTCAAGAGGAATCTCCACCTTCGTCCACTCGTCAATATCCTTATCGGCGACAAACTGCCCATAGGCTATCACGTTGGCTCCAGACGGATTAAAGAAGGTGCTTCTGTCCGTGGTATTGATTTCTACCGGGGAGTCAGCCGTGCCTCCATACTTATGGTAGTCCCAGTCCCCCAAAGCAATCCACAGCGTTCCCCTGTCGCGATCACCAGGTCTTACAGGATCTCCATCGGGAGCCCCTCCGAAAGTCTTTTCGGTAATAATACCAGCCTTATACTTAACCCAGAATGACAATTTCTGCGGTCTTGTACTGAACGGCCTTCCTAGTCTTACAGTACCACCAGTTGTACCTATAGTACGACCAAACTCACCAGAGAACACATTGCCAGCCGCAAACTTAACTATCACATAAGTTGATGCCATAAGCAGGGATGACTCTCCCTCCACCTTATCAGAAGTATCCGGCATAGTAATGGTGTAACTAGAACCGACCGTTGTGGAGCCTTTGTTACCACTATCCCACCACTTGGTATTAAGAGTAGGCACCGCGGAGTCAGGGTCATAGAAAGAGTAATACTTGGAAGACTCTGCCTTAGAATAGACCTCAAAACCTGAATTTGGAATCAGGGCCTCAGCCTCAGTACGGAAAGCCACAGGATCGGTCTCATCCTTGCCAGAATAGGCAATGCACTCATATTCAGTGAGAGGCTTCAATCCGTCAACCTTCACGCTGAAAGAGCCGCCCTCCTCCTCAACACCAATTGCATCCGTCCACTGAGAGGTTCCCTTCTCCCGATATTTAAATCCATTCTTCTGACCGGAAACCCCCTCGGCCGAAAGCCACACCACCTTTGTCCACGCGTCCGTGCGCGTCATGCGTACAGATGAAGTACTCTTCTCAACATAGATATTCCAGATCTCTTTAGTATCCCCATACACGACCAGAAGGCTCTGTACATTGGTGAAATCTTTTATTGTAGACACCTCAGGCGTATATGCAGTAATAGATTCCGGACCAAGTTTGCAGGACGTTATAGAAAGATTCTTGAGATTCGCAGAAGATGATACCTTGGCGATAACCCTACAGTTACGCACATCAATCACAGACTCACCCACTTGAGAAGAAACCGTGAACCATCGCTTTATCGGCTGCGTGGCAGAAACCGTCCACTCATAGTCATCAAATGTGCTAAGAGTAATCCTAACCGGACGTGACAAATCATGCACGCCCTCAATATTCCATGATGCCTTTACCGAAGGATCTGTATAAACCACATCCTTAACCTCCACCTTGTGAATATCTGACACCTCCTTAAGCACGATATCCACGCGCTGCTTCTGCGCATCAATACTGACAGACTCGGCCGAAGGGACGCTCATTGACTCAAATCCGGCCACTATGACAGGGAATGGAATATCATTGCGGATACATCCCAGGAGCGGAATGACCGCTATCATTACAAGTACTGCAATCTTTTTCATAATGAAACTATAGATGAAGGGTCATTCCAAAAGCGATATCAGTCATATCAAGATAGAACCTAGCATTAGACGCATCCCTGCGCCCAGTTACCTCTGAAGCCTTTATACACTTTGTCCCCGTGTATGATACACCACCTATTCCTATCGAGAACTGGACACTGATATTATTGGTAACGAAAAGTTCAAGGCCAGGATGAATACTAATCCCTACCTTATTGGAAATGGTGTAGGCATCAAGCCCAGCACCGTTATAAGCAAACGAAGTACGCCCGCGAGAATAAGAAAGAAGGATATCGTTAAAGAGGCCAAACCGTCCCTGACGGTCAAGCCCAATACATGAACGATAAAAAGCAGAAGCCTGAATGGAGTTATTATGCGCCTCAATATCCTTCATATCAAGTTTCAGATCATCACTCAGCAAACTAAAATCCGCCTGAGATATTACTGCATCAGACGTAGAGTACTTCAACTGGACACCTACCGACTGATTATCCGCAAAAGCGTATGACACCAGCGGTGAGACGCTAAATGTCTTGGCATAAGCATTAAAATTCTGCAGCAGCATCAGAAGTTGGCTATCGCTGCTCGTAAGATCCAGATAAGAGAACTGCGCACCCACGCCAAACTCACCCTTGGAAATAAAAAGCCTTTGCTCAAGGCGTCTGCCATATGAGTCAGTGGAGTCCTTGGACTCCATCAAAGACCCCATCTTCAACGGAGTCTTCTCCCTACCTATAGCAGATGAGCAGAAGAATGCCGTCAAAAATACGAATAGCACCAACGTCAATTGTCTCTTCATAGGCCTACAGATAATAATATAGTCCTACTCCCACCGAGAGAACATTGACCCTAAAGTTAAGGGAAGTGGAATTCCGGCTACCATGATAGACCTGATTATGAGTCTGATCCACGTGCGAGATATTGAGACCAAGCATGTTGACACTCACCTCTACGGCGAAATGCTCATCCGCAAATGCCATCAATCCTGGGCAAAGATTGATGCCAAAGTTGGTGATGATGTCGTATGATCCTTGCGGATACTGGCCATTGCCATTGAGCACCTTTCCCTGTCCGAATCCAAATGAAAGCTGAGTCTCATTGAACATGGCGAATCTCTTGGAGTCTCCAATCGGAATGTAGTTTCTCAATATAGCCTTGGTCGTAAACATCTGCTTGATCATGTGATAATTTTTAACACTAATGGCGGTACCAGCCACGTTGACGGCAGCAGTGTCCAACTTAAACATACTTCGAGAATACTCCATGCGAAGACCTATGCCCAGATTGTCCTTGATCATATAAGAGAAAGCGGGGCTGACACTTAACCGATATCCGACAGAATTGATATTATCAGCGACAAGGAACTCGAAATCATCGTTGTGATGTATGGAATAATTCGCAGTGCCACCAGCCATCCAAGTACCTTTCTTCACAAAGACACCGGAGTGTGAGAAATCATATCCACGATCATAACGCTGAGCCCCTACCTCAAAGGCAAGAGCAGTCAGCATCACAATCGCAAACAAAATCTTCAAGTAAGCACTGCGCATAGGCTATTCGTACAAGAGTTCCACCTTGTCCACCCATAGTTTACTGCCCGTATGTCCAGTGAAATAATCACCATACATACTTGCAGCAAAACTTATCACAATATGTGTTGGAGTCTTGGTAGTGGTGTGATAATCTAATGGGATGGTTATCTGTTGCCATACGTCTGTACTATTGGCCTCATCAGAAGTGAAAACTTTCTCACCAAATGCAATAGTAGACTCATCGGTATTAAAGTCCACAAAAGTACTTTCGTTAGTCGTATTCACAAGAATTGGGCTGTTGGCATCTCCTCCGTATTTCTTATAATCCCAGTCTCCAAGAGCAATACGAAGAGAAGCCTTATCCCAATCACCAGCACTTACCCCATCAGGGCCATTACACTTATCTATTTTCCCTCCGGAATACTTAGTCCACAAGCGCATGGCAGTAGGACGCGCAGTGAAAGGACGGCCAAAGAATACGGTTCCTCCGTCCATGCCAAGAGTTTCGCCAAAATGGCCAGAGAAGAGATTACCGGCAGCAAACTTAATGACCACATACCGCGACTCAAGACACATTGACTGAGCGCCATCCTGTTTCTCATTCGCATCTGGATATGTTATCTGATATCCAGAACCCACTGTAGTGGAGCCCTGGTTACCGCTGCACCACCATTTACTCTTAAGAGAATCATCAGACGATGATGGGTCGTAGAACGAGTAATAATTCTTGCTCTCATCATGGCTAACCGTCTCAAAGCTGGAATTTGGAACACTTGGAGTGGCGTCAGTAGTTATGACTGAGACTCCATCCACGATCTCCTCTTCTCCGCTTTGTTTTGTCACTACAAGACGGTACTCATATTCAGTGGCGCCTTTAAGTCCACTGACAACTGAACTATAACTTCCTTCTGACACGCGAGTAGCAGCAGAAGTACGAATCCAGTCGGATGCATTCTTCTCCCTGTATTCAAAGAACACTCCATCCTGGGTATATTCGCTCTCGTCAACATCTGCAAAGGCAGTGAAATGTCCTCCCCAGATGTCATATTTGCTAGTAGCCGAAATACCGGTAGAGACAGGCACAAATATGATATCGTCATATATGTCATTTAGGGAGTCATCTACAAGGATGGTGACATCCACAAGACCGTTTTTCTCTATATATTTAAGGGCAAGCTTATAACGCTTTCCATTCTCCACAGCCGGAATAGACCCACTCTTTGTAAAATCACTCCCGTCAGAAAGAAGCTTTCCAGAGAATTTCCAGACAAGAGACGGTTCAAAACCAGAAGCAATGAAAAAGCCGTTTTTCCCACTATCCGCAGCCTTATATACGAGTTGCTGCGCTGCATCCTCAGCGTCGAGACCGATGGTGCATGAATAGTCCGAAGCGAAAAACTGATCCACAGACTCGTCGAAACTTACATTAGACACCACATTGCTCACCTTGGCAGCCACTGTCACATTTGAAGTACTTGAAGCCTTGATAGAAACTGCCGCACTACCCTTATAGCTCTTCTGTTCCCACGAAGCCACCGCAGGAGCAGACTTGGCTGCCTCTCCAGCCACAACATCCACTCTATATCCACCAACCGGAAGATATATAGCCTGAGGCATCTCGGAGTATTTATAGTGGCGCACCATACCGGAAAAATCATCTTTGTAAATACGCACATCAGCAGATGCGAGCAGTTCATCAGAGCTCATTGCAGCCTTTGTATTCTCGGTATTAACACTAAGAGAAAGAGCACCCTGCACTGAATTGTCAAGAGTATTTTGACATGCCGGCAAAGCCACCAGTACAGCCAGACTCACATAAATCAATTTTCTATTCATAGTTCTGCCCTCCTTATTCTACAACCAACACTATAGGGATACTCTTCTTGCAGCCTTTCTTGTCCACTACATTCATAGTGAAAGTGTGGGTTCCCGCAAATCCGCGAAGAGGCGTCTGTGCATTAGAAAGATCGAAGAGGATCTCGGTCTTGCCAAGAAGTTCTGCCCCATGAGGGAACGGAACGATATCGAAGATACCCACAGCAGCCGCAGACGGATTGATAAGATCAAGTTTCTGCCCACCGACAGTATTTACTGAATTGATGAAGTCCTCATTCGTAGAGTCAATATCCACGGTAAACTTGAGTGTACCATTAGGTACCAAAGCCTTCATGGTAAAGTTAAACGGAGTACCGACGGCAGGCACATTCACTGGATTAGATATATCGAAGTCAGAAGTGCTCACAAGGTCTATTCCACCATCGCCCGCTGGAGCATCTGGATCATTGCCATCGCCCTCTTCAGCTCCAGGGACATCACTGTCAAGTTCCACATCAGAGATGAGCCCGTCAATCTCCACGCCTACAGACACATTGCCAGATTCGTCAACTTTCTTCATGAAAGTGACAATGTGGTAATCACGAGCCTTGATTCCTGTAATGGTGGTCGTCATCTTCTGATTCTTTCCTTCAATACCTCCCTTGAAAGTAACCGTCATAGTGGAATTACCTTCTCCGACAGCAAAATAACCGATACGCTGCTCGTATTTGGGCTTTCCGCTATTGTAAGAAAGCACATACTCAAGTGGAGCCCCGGAAGTCACCTCGACGGTTGACTTGCCGTCAGAAGTCACCATAGCAAGAAAATCGTCATTATATCTAACGGATACCGCGCTCTGAAGAAGCGTGCAAGTGAGTGTTCCAAGAGTTGTGGTCTTCCCTGCCTCAATGGTAAAAGACTCGCTCACACCATACACTGGAGCGGAAAATTTGGCATCAGGCACATCTGAAGACGAAGACCTTACGTCAAGTCTATAGGCCCCTGCCAGCAGAGAGATACCGCCCTTGGCATCCTGCTTCACAGAGCCATAAGTTCCGGACCATACAAGTTCTTCGGAAGAATTGTACACATAGAGCATATAGTTGCCATCGGCTGCTTCTGCCTTGGTAGGCGAGGTCATTTCTTCGGAATAATCAATGCTCATTCCGTCCAGGGAAAGAGTCCCCTTGAGTGAGGAAGAGTTCCCGTAATCAAATTTGTCATCCACGCAGGACACAAGCGAGAGTGTGGCAAGTGCCGACAATATTATTTTGTTCATTTTCATAATCTCAGTCATTCAAATCCACATCCGTCAAACCGGCATCCACCACAGTATCATCAAAGCTGATAGTGATAGTACTGCCACCGACATTAGAGGCATCAAACTTAAGTGTGTAACAAGTAGCAGGCTCAAGGTTCTTGAACTCCATCTCGGCAAGTTCCTGCTGTTTTCCAGCCTGATTGGTTAGCTCGCCCTTCACCTTGAACTGATAAGCATCCATAAACACAGCACGCGTTTCTCCCTTAGGCACGGAAATCACTGTACTATTGCCAGTTGTGATAGTAAATGTGTAGTCACTGTAATAATGGAGGAAGTTATCGGTAAATGCTAGTTTCACCACACTTCCAGCAAGTTTCACTGTAACTTTCACATCACTTGTCTGTCCACCTTTCACCGTGAAATTCTGAGAGCCCTTAAAACAAGGCTTGTCAAAACCCTCATCAGAAAGGCTACCATACTCGGCACTTACAATATAGTCCCCAACAGGGAGAGTTGTCACATCATCCAAATTGGTTACCAAAGTCACATTGTCATGACTATCAGTGATCTGCACCTTGAAATCCGAAGCCTGCGGAAGAGAGGTAAAATCACTCACATTGCTCTTGGTCGTGACGTCCACTATGTCGGTCACCGGAGCCAGAGCAATACGTACACTGCCATCCATCTTCTCCCCCTGCTTGGTGCAGCAAGAGAAAAGCGCCATGGAGGCAAGTGCCACTGCAATCATTGTTCTTTTCATATCGTTTACTGTTTATTTCTTGATTTGTACTTTTATATTGTCGATGTAGAGCCAGTAGGTTCCATTTCCTTTATAGGCCGTTTCAGTTTCCTCACGTATAGACAATCTTTTCTTAGACGTCATACCTGGCAAGACAGTCGTGTGAACTTTATCTATGACGTCATAAGATCCACCGGTTTCATTCAGTTCGAAGGAATCAGCGTACGTTCCATCAGTGTCTCCGCTGACCAGATTCATGCTCTTGTCGGTCCATCCCACAAAAACTTTTATTCCCAGTTCCGGATTCGTTATAGCCGCCCCCTCCTGCCGGTCCATGGAATAGTCAAACGAAAATACGAGATCCACAGACTTCCCTTCCTTGATGCAATTCAATACAGGTGAATCACAGCGGGAAGGATAATTTACGAACAGTTCCCTGTGTGCGGCAAGTCTTACAGCTTTCCCCGCTGCCCCTCCGGCGCGAGCAAAACCCCATCCGCTCGGTATATAATACGGGTCTTTGTTGCCGACATTGGAGCTGGAATGTTTGTCCCCGTTATTGAATGACTCTATGTCACGGAAGTCTTCATACATCAGATAAGGACAGTTGAGAACTACTGGCAGCACAGTCTGCGAAGTTCCAAGCAAAGGGAATGTAATCTTCTCCGACACTATGGCATTCTCACTTTCATATTTTATGGTTGCCGTCTTTCCGCTCAAAGCCTCAACATCTGCCCTATCGGAAGACACCATAAACTCAAAACTCTCCCCCACTCCTATATTGGAACCATCTTTCTTATTGATAGTCAACGTCTGGCATTTTTCAAAGCAAATTACCGCTTCAGTATCAAAAGAAATCGTGATATTCTGCACTTCCTCTCCAAGATTATTAGAGCCAAGTAAGAAACGGATTGTATACAAATCCTCCGCGGACCTTACCTTCAGTGGCACTGAGGTAATATGACCAGCCTGAAAGTCCCTTCCAGAAAGATTGATAGGATCCAGATCCGAATATTTATGAGAGGAAAATACACGGATATTCATCTCATCCCCCTCTCCATACACAGAAGCCGGAGGGAAAATACCGGCGGAGATAAATTCCCCATTCTGAACCGGATCATCCAGATCAATCACCATCTTTGAAGAACTTGTACCGGAAAGCAAGGCCGTGCCGTCGGACAGATTGAGACGAACATCGCCAGACACCGCCTGTGGCATAGAGAATTCGATACGAGTGACAGGCTCTCCCAGAACGTCATTGCCAAGAGGGACATAAAACCTCAGATAATGAAGGATATGATGAAGTCTGGCTCGAAAACTCAAGGACTCGTCCACAGGAGAACTCTCATCCAATGCGCGCAGCTCCGTAGATTGGAATGTATCAGAGACAACTATTCCCACGCCGCCGGAAGCCGTGCCATCCTGAATAGAAGGTAGACTGAATATAGCATTATCGCCGTCTAAAGACTGCGGCTGTGGATATGAAAGACGATACACATATTCTCCAGGGGTCATAGAAGAACTTAGCGTAGATGTAAAAAAGGCTTTAGCACCATCCCTTGATACAAGAGTAAACGGCTGCGCGCTTAAACCTGACGCAGAAACATCATCAGAGGGCGAAGCCCAAAGCGCAATCTTATCACCTTTCTCCCAAATAAATGCAGCGGCAGAGGGGTCAAGAACGGTCTTTGTGCCACTGCCATCAAACGTCAGCCCGACAGTAATCTTTCCGCCTTTTAACTCCTCCGTATCGATACGTGTACATGCTATCCCAGCAAGTATCAGATACAACGCCAGCAAATGCCGAATTTTCAAAACGAAACTTCGCACTATGCAAAGGTAATCATTTTTTTGCAAATGCCTCAAACGGAGGCATAGAATAGAAAATCCGTGCACCAAAATACAATTTTCAGGCACGGATTTGAAATCTAAAGATAGCGGGACACCGCTATCAAAAATATCTTACGGGACTACTTTTCTTCTTCGGCAGCTTTTCCAACCCTTACGAGTTCGACATCGAAGATAAGGGCTGAATTAGGCTTAATACCATGATTTCCACGCTCGCCGTATGCAAGATCCGATGGGATATAAAGTTTAATCTTACCACCTTCTCCTACAAACTGGAGACCTTCTTGCCAACCCTTGATGACATCCTTAAGGACAAAAGAAACAGGATCTGCGCCTTCAGCAGTCTGATCGAACACAGTGCCATCAATGAGTGTTCCTTTATACCTAACAAAAAGAGTATCACTGAGTGTCGGAACGACCTCGCTACCCTGCTCGACAACCTCATACTGAAGTCCAGATTCGGTAACATTTACGCCATCTTTTTTTGCATTGGCTGCAAGGAATTTCTCGGATTCCTCCTTTGCGAGAAGGGACTCATAGTTGTTTCTCTTCTCAAGATATGCATTAAAGGCATTATTAATGGACTCAGGGCTGTATTTAAACTGCTTGAAGAACTCTTCTGAATTTCCATCTCCCTTAGCATTAACATAAGCCTTCATTCCTTTAAGAACCTCATTGTAGTTAAGTTCTCCGAAATTATAAGACTTGAGGAAACTTCCGAAGTTGATACCCATCAAGTAACTTACAGAATCCACCTCTGCTTTGGAAGGAACATAGTCCTTGGCAGTCATCACTTTCTTGTCGACGCCCTCAGCGTCTGCATCTGCCGCTGTCTGACTATTGCAGGCAACTGCTGTCAGTCCCATCGCAAGGGCTGCAATCAAATAAACTTTCTTCATATTGTTATAAAATTAAACATTCCTTTATTCATCCAGAGCAAGTGCAGAGGCTCCAAGTATGGCAGCATCAGATTCCTTAAGCGTGGAGAACAACACTGCCACTTTACCTTTCCATATCGGCATCACATTGTCATCCAATGCTTTCACCATAGGCTCATAGAAAAATTCCCGTGCCTTAGTAAGGCCGCCGAAAAGCACTATCGCTTCTGGAGCGCTAAACGCCACAAAGTTGGCAAGGCTACGTCCAAGCATCTTCCCCGTGTACTCCAATATTCTCAAGGCCATAGCATCACCACAAGTGGCGGCATCATACACCGTTTTGGAATTGAGCACAGAAGTACCACGAAGCATAGATGGCTCATCCGTTTCCTCCAGCCACTCCTTCGCAGTGCGTGCCACCCCAGTAGCGGAGCAATACGTTTCAAGACAGCCACGCCTTCCGCAACCGCACAAGCGTCCTCCCGGCTCTACTATTATATGACCAAGCTCCCCGGCGTTGCCGTCGTGGCCATACACAATCTTGCCGTCAACAACTATGCCACTGCCAACACCTGTACCAAGGGTAATCATAATAAAATCTCTCATACCTCTGGCAACACCATACCTCATCTCCCCCATCGCGGCAGCATTGGCATCATTAGTAAGCCTAACCCTCACACCGCCAAGTACGGAAGATAATTTAGATGCAATCGGTACAATCCCATCAGCAGCCCAGGCTATATTGGCCGCATACTCAATACAACCATTGTAGTAATTGGCATTGGGAGCTCCGATTCCCAGACCACATACTCCTCCGAAATCAACACCAGCATCATGAACGCACGAAAGGACAGCATCCCGTAGAGCACCCACGAAAGCATCGGCATCCGTACCATAAGAGTCTGTCCTTATGATAGTTCTCGTCAGAATACTCCCATTGGCGTCCACAATACCTATCTTGGAAGTCTGCCCACCGATGTCAACCCCGACAGTGTACATACCCTAAAGCGAATCGATATTTTTCTGGTTCATAATATCCTTTCCCTCCACGGTCATAGCATACTCTATACGATCGGCATAGAATTTCTCCACCTTTCCACGAACCATCTTCATGGTAGTATTGAGCATTCCATTCTGCTCTGTAAAAGGAGTATCACCCACTATGATAGAAGCAGGCAGCCATCTCTCAGGAAACATTCCGGCTTTCTTGCCTCCAGGACGATAGGCATCCACTTCTTCCTTGATAATAGAGAGTTGAGCTTTCTTCCCTTCCAAACTATCCGGATTGAGTCCTGCTTTCTTGACTTCCTCCGAAAGGGCGGCCTTGTTAGGGATGACAAGAACCACCGTATAAGGGCTCTGGTTGTTATAGAGCATGGAAGTCTCTATAAACTTGGAACCGTCCGCAAGGCTGTCCTCATAGCCCTCAGGAGAATACTTCTCTCCATCTGAGGCAATAAGAAGACTCTTAAAACGACCAGTAACATAAAGGTACTCAGGATCTTCCTTGCACAGATATCCGCGGTCTCCTGTATGTAGCCATCCATCTACCACAGTCTTAGCGGTAGCCTCTGGATTCTTCCAATAGCCAGCCATCACGTTCTCTCCCCTGATTACAATCTCGCCTGTCTCACCATTAGGAAGTTCCTTTCCGTCCTCATCGCAGATCTTTATATCCATAGGTTTCACCACACGTCCAGACGAACCGAAACGTGCGTGTCCTAAAGAGTTGGCACATATTACCGGAGTAGCTTCAGAAAGGCCATAGCCCTGGAAAACAGGCATACCTATAGCGCAATAATACCTCTGAAGTTCGATATCAAGGAGCGCACCTCCGCCCACAAAGAACTTCATCCTTCCGCCAAAACCTTCGCGTACCTTGGAAAATACCATAGAGTCAATGACCGCATTAATAGGCTTCCTCCACCACATCTTCCACCAAGGTTTGCCCGCATTGTAATACTCGCGGTTATATATTTCTGCATTCTTTACACCGAACTCATAAAGTTTCTCCACGAAAGCCCCTTTCTTCTTAATGGCACCGTCAAAACTCTTCTTGAAGTTTCGTGAAAGAGTCGGAACCGAAAGAAGGACATGAGGACGGACTTCCTTAATAGCAGTAGGAATATTCTTCAGCAGCGACACAGTGCTCTTTCCGCAAGGCACAGTGGCTATGCTTCCACCGCATTTCATCATCACATAGAATCCAGCCACATGTGCGAAGCAATGATCCAAAGGAAGTATTATCAGCATAACATCCCCCCTATCAATAGATATCACAGAAAGAGCCTGATCGACATTGGCAGTATAGTTACGGTGCGTAAGAAGGATTCCTTTAGGATCAGCCGTAGTACCGGATGTATAACTTATGTTGGCATAATCATCCGGGCCGACAGATTCCATCCTCTCCTTCAGCAGATCTCCGTGCTCCTTCAGGTACTCCTGCCCGGCAGACCTTACCTCACCGATATACACCTCTCCTTCGCGGAGCTCTATCGGATCCATTACGATTACCTTCTCCACTTTCGGGCACTTGCCTATTACGCGACGGATTTTGTCAATCTGCGTCTGAGAAGCCACCACAAAGCGGGCATCGGAGTGATTGATACGGAATATGAGATCCATATCAGACTCAAGTTTAAACGAGAGAGGGACATTCACCGCGCCAGCATAGAGGATACCTAGTTCGCTGAAAATCCAATAGTTGCGTCCTTCCGATATAAGAGCGACTCTGTCACCTTTCTCCAGCCCCATGGACATGAAGCCCGCGGCAAGTATATGAGCCTCTTCTCTGGTGGCATTGAAAGAAGTCTCGGTCCAAACTCCATCTACCTTCTCGCGAAGGAAAGTTTCATCGCCATATTGGGCGGTGTAATACTCGACGAAATCTATTATAGTTGGTCTTTTCTTTTCCATTATTTTTCAATTTTAGTCTGAGGAAACAGCCCATACAACTGAGCATCTATCATGTCTGTAACTTTCTCGAAATCTTCAGGACGATCGCCGAACTTAATATGGTCAGCATCTATCACCAGAAGATTACCGGTATATCCGCTTATCCATTTCTCATATTTTTCATTGAGTCCTGTAAGGTAGTCGATACGGATACTCTTTTCATAATCGCGTCCTCTTTTCTGAATTTGAGATATGAGATTAGGTATGGTAGAACGCAAATAAATCAGAAGATCCAGATTGCCCACAAGAGACATCATAAGGTCGAAAAGGTCGGAATAGTTCTCGAAATCACGAGTGCTCATAAGTCCCATGTCGTGGAGATTAGGGGCAAATATCCTGGCATCTTCAAATATAGTCCTATCTTGTACTACTATATCGTCAGTCTTGGAGATATCCACCACATCCTTAAATCGCTTGTTGAGAAAATATATCTGGAGGTTAAACGACCACCGCTCCATATCCTCATAAAAGTCAGCAAGATATGGGTTAAAATCCACGGATTCATACTTCGGAATCCACCCATAATGGGAGACCAGCATCTTGGTGAGCGTAGTCTTTCCGCTCCCTATGTTTCCTGCAATCGCTATATGCATACGTTATGTTGTTATAATTCGCAAAGTTAGCAATAAAATACTACTTGAACAACCCGTAGAGTTCGGCATCTATCTTGTCCGTAATAGATGCAAAATCTTCCGGTCTATTCTCAAAATCAAGTTCATCGGCATCTATTACAAGCAGCCGTCCGCTATATCCACCGATCCACTTCTCGTACTTGTCATTAAGACCTCCAAGATAATCAAGACTCATGCTCTGCTCATAGTCACGACCTCGCTTCTGGATTTGAGACACAAGATGAGGGACCGAAGAGCGCAGATAAATCAGCAAATCAGGAAGTCTGACCATCGACATCATCAGAGAAAAAATCTGCATATATGTTTCGTAGTCACGCTGGCTAAGATTGCCCATCTCCCTATTGTTTTCCACAAAAATGTGTACACCTTCCAGGATTGTTCTATCCTGAATGATCACATCATCAGATTTGGAAATCTCCAGCAGATCCTTGAATCTCTGTGCCAGGAAATAAGTCTCGAGGTTGTACGACCACCTCGGAATATCATGATAATAGTCCTCAAGATAAGGATTATACGTCACCGACTCATATTTAGGTGTCCACCCATAGTGCTCGGCAAGCATCCTTGTGAGGGTTGTCTTTCCACTACCTATATTACCAGCTATACCTATATGCATTGATTTCTTCATTTAGAGTGTGGCCAGTCTGGCATCACACTACAAACGCGCAAAATTAATGAAAAATTCGTACTTTTGGGGAAGAAAATACATGATATGCTCAATATAGATATTTTGACATTTAACCTCTTCGAAGAGAAGACCTACATAGTCAGTCGCAGTGCCGGAAGCTGCGTAATAGTGGATCCTGGATGCAGCAGCGAAGCCGAAAGAAAGTCCTTGATGGACACTTTGGCACACGAAGAGGTGATTCCAAGGGCAGTACTGCTAACCCATGGGCACCTTGATCATATCTACGGAGCTGCATTCATCCAAAGTGCATATCATGGCATTCCTGTCTACATGAATTCGTCCGACATGAAAGTCGTTCAGTCTATGGGAGCAATGGCTCACCGTTTCAACATGGAAGTTCCTGATATAGGATTCAAGACTACCGACATCCATGACGGAGACACCCTGAAAGAAGCAGGCATCAGTTTCAGGGTCATTCAGACGCCCGGGCATACTCCAGGTGGCGTGTGCTACTTAATCGAAGATGAAGCGGTATTGTTCTCTGGAGACACTCTTTTCGCCGGAGCTATAGGAAGAACAGATCTCGGGTATGGGGAATATGACGATGAGATCCGGTCGATAATGGAAAAGATCATACTTCTTGACCCATCGGTAAAAGTGTACCCAGGACACGGCCCTGCCACTACCATCGGAGATGAGCGCACCGCGAACCCGTTTCTGGAGCCGTTCAACGAGCCTGAAGAGGAGTTCAACCCTGATGCCGAACCGGTAGTCATACACAGAAGCCAATAAAAAACCGGCCCTTTCCGGGGCCGGCATTCTAATTCTTAAGATAGTAAGTCACTGATGTCACCACACGAACTTTCTTTATGTGAGGAGTGTTGCTGTCGCGGCTTTCGATAGAGAACACACCCTGACTCGCTGTCTTTATCTTACCGAGCCGGCTGCCAGAGTCACTGGCAAACTTCTGAGCCACCTCACGTGCGTTCTTCGTCGCCTCCTCCACCATTATCGGTTTCAACTCATTAAGCGCCTCATACTTGAATTCAAGCGGATTTTCCCAACTGTTTCCGCTGATTACCACCCCTTTCCGGAGCAGTTCAGACTGGCGAGAAAGCAGAGCCAGCACATCATCCACTTTGTCAGAGCACACCGTTACCACATTGGTGGCGATATAGCGAAATGCACGATTGGTGTCTCCGTATTCATTGGCTAGTTTGTCTGAAACAGACGGCACACTAACTGTTATTTCCGCTTCGGATATTCCACCAGATTTTAGAAAATCCATTATCTGCGCATTGCTATTATCTGTCATATCATAGACAGACTGAACATCATTTGACATAACCTTATAAGTAATTGGCCAAATGACTTTATCCGCCTCCACTTCCTTTTCGCAAAGGCCTTTGACAACCACCGTCCGATCAAACGAACGATACTCTTTCACTGCTACTGGAATCATTATTCCAAGTACCATCAAGCCCACCATTACGGCAAGGCCAGCATAAAAATTACCCTTATTCATAACCGTTCTATTCTACAAAAAACGCACCATTAGAACTTTATCTTATAGCTGACGCTTGGCATTATCGGGATCAGCGAAACCTGCCTCCACTCACGCGATTTGTCATCATATATGATAGAGAACGGATTATGGCGGTTCAGCATGTTATATAATCCCACCTTCAACTCTTGAGGATATTTCGTCTTGAAATCAATATTGCATCCTATATCAAGTCTGATATAATTCGGCATACGGTAATTGTTGGTGCTGGTAAAATAGTCAATGATGATAGTCTCTCCAAACGGCGTAAATGCGGGATAATCTCCTGCCGCGACCGTTTCCCAATGACCAGATTGGAAAGTAAACAACCCATTCAATGACACGGTCATCTTTTCATTGTCCGCCACCAAGACATTCGCTGTCGCATTCAATATGTGACGACGATCAAACTTAGCAGGGAATCGCACTCCATTATTAACCCCATCGAAGCAGCGGTCAGTCTTGGAGTAAGTATATGCCACTCTATAATTCAACATCTTCCCCACTTTCTCGTAAAGAAACTCCACTCCCCACGAAGTACCGCTCCCGACTTTAACATTATTGCTCCATCCCGCTATTGCCGAACTGAAGAGAAGACTGGCATCTGAAAAATGCACAAGCCCATCCATCTTCTTATCATACGCTCCCAAAGATATATGGTGTTTTCCAAAGGACATAAAAGCTCCCGCATAGTACTGCGTCGCATGCTCCGGTGGACGGTTCGGATTGGTAGGCACAATCAAATCCATAGACCATCCAAGAGGAATCCCTTCCAGAGCATGATAATACTGCACCGTCCAATCAGCAGTCGCTTCAATTGACAGCCATTTGGCAAGTTTCAGTTTGGCAAGAATACTGGCTTCCGGATTGAAACGCCACCTTCTATATTGGAATGCAGATTAGACGTATCGTATGCCGATGTCAAATCGTGTTCCAATGACTTGCTCTTTGTATAAACTTCGCGCAAGTACTTGTCATATTCTTCAGGAACACAATAGACATTCAAAAAAGAATATCGCCACGGCATGCCAGCGCCAGGACTGTCACTATAAAAAAAGACACTGGCACCTGATTTCTTGGTTCAAAGAGGGGCCCTGGGACAATAAAGAACGACTCCTCACTCTTAAAATTCCCTATCCGAACAAATTTATCATACAATGGATAGTCGGCAATTTCCTTTTTCGCAAAATTGAATATCGACTCATACATTTTACCCATATCTGTCCCGGCCGTCCCACGAAAAGACAATTCAGAATAACGTTTCCCCGTGATATTGAACCCATCCACATGCGTATAGTTGGTAGTCAAATACATATGTTGTTCCGTATCTCCTTCAGAAGGACCGGTCTGCTCCCCAGCCGTCACCCATATAGTCTCATTCTCCGGGGCATCTTCCCAGAACTGGAACTCCGCAAATACTTGATAGAAAGGCTCGCGTTTTTCCCCAGAATGGAGCCAGCGTACATCAAAACTCCTTCCTTGTATCGTCTGTGTCTTAGCAGAAATCAATCCACGTCCGGGAATTTCTATTTTCAGTACATATTCAACACCTCTTTTAATAAACATCGCCTCCGTCTCCCACAAATCACCGCCCTTATATGCGAAAGGAATCTTCTTTTCACCCTCTTCCAGATAGACAGTTGCCTCTACCACAGGTATATAATCCGCTTGACCTTTCCCCTTCACATACATAAGATTCAGTGTCTGAACGGTTTTCTCTGCCCGATTAAATATGATATTGTTCTTCAAAACGCAATACACCATGACCGGCAAATCCTTCTCTCCCGGATCCAGCACTATCGGCTCCACGCACCCGAAAAGCAGCAATGCCAGAAGGGAAATAGTTAAACTAAATCTTTTCATAATGCATGTTATTAATTATAGTGTTGGCCATTAATTAATGCAAAGAAACAAAAAATCCAAGACAAAAAACAATATATTCTAAATTTATCATGCCCTAACTGACAGTTGCATGCGCGGGCACAAAAGAGCTCGCTTATATGTCAATCCATGTCCACGAATTCAATTATTACCATCCTAATTAACTTCCATGATACTCTCGAAAGATTTTATGCCAAAGTTCATCATTAATAGCCGGCCTAAGAAATGTAAATCCGCTAGAATAATAACTTCCAAAAATCCCAAAGCCTTGATGTATATTCGAATATATATCCCTTGCAGACGAGTATAAAAAACTTAAATCAGATTTTAATGACTGATTATAAATATATACACTTCGCATGTACTGGTCAAAAGCCTTGTCGAAACAATAATAGTTCATACACGCATAACCAGAATCATCATTCGGAACAGCTTCTCCAGGGGATGGTCCAGGAATTGTCAGCGGACCAGCAAAAAAACGATATCTACCACCTTCTTCAAGCCGACCAAGTCTTATAAAGTCCTCATATAAAAGATAATCTGGAATATTTTCTTTAGCTCTATCAAAGACAGCCTTATAATAGGCTTCAAGATAGTTCTCCGGATGAAGATTTCCGACAAAATCAAGTTCAGAAAATTTCTTTCTTGTCAGAGTCATTTCATCAACATTAGGACCACTGGCTGTCAAATACGGTAAATAAACAAGGCCACTCGGTGTGAATTCCACCGCATTGAGCCAAACAGCACAACCCGACAAAGACTCGGGTGGAAATTTTCTGGCAGCAGTGTTAAAGAGCGATAGTGTCATCTCCTCAGAAATTATGTCATCTGCTTTCATCCCGAAAAATATTATAGGCGGAGTTAAAGTCTCTGCCCAGATTGGCAATCTACCAGGTATTTCTATATAAAGTTTATATTTATGATATGTTTTTATACTGATCTTTTCAGACTTCCATATCCCTTCTCCGCTATATATAAATGGAATTGAATCATTGCCGTCTATTATACAAGCGGTCATTTTATCTTCTTCTACCGGTACATCCTTAGACTCAGATTTGCCTTTCACATATAGTAATTTCAGTTTCAATTCTTGAGGATTCTCAGCAAGATCAATATTTATTACACATTCAGCCACTATAGGACGCTTCTCGTCCACAACCCCTAATTCGCCCGGATCCAGCACTATCGGCTCCACGCAACCGAAAAGCAGCAATGCCGGAAGGGAAATAGTTAAACTAAATCTTTTCATAATGCGTGTTATTAATTATGCCATTGACTATCAGTCAATACAAAGGAACAAATAATCCAAGACAAAAACAATATACGATTATTTTTTCTCCCAAATGTAGATTTTATCCCCGCGACGAAGACGACCTTCCGGGCACAAGGACGGGTCAATAGCCACAGAGCATCGGGTACCTTTTTCAGTAACCTCAGCGGACTTAAGGTTGACTCGCATATCTTCCACAGTGAACTCCACAACTCCAGTAGTAGCGCCAATAGCCATAGTCTTATCACCTATATGTAAAGACGCAGATTCCACGGCTATTTCCACAACGCCTATTCTGTCAAACCAGTTGGTAACCTTACCGCAATACACCTTTTTCAACGTAGCCTGAGAGCCATACACGTCACTCCACTGTCCAAGATATGCTCCTTGATAGTAACCATCCCAAAAGCCTCTATTGAACACTTCCGAGAGCTCGGCTTTAAGAGATGCCGCGAGCTCCAGCGTATAAGTCCCTTCACACACGGCATCGGCTGCCCTACGATAGCAAGAAGAGCACCTCTTGACGTACTCAGCAGATCTTGCGCGCCCCTCAATCTTAAAGACTCTCACCCCACTATCTACGATGCGATCCATGAAGTCTATGGTACACAAGTCTTTAGGCGACATGATGTATTTGTTGTCAATATTAAGTTTGTTCCCAGTTTCAAGATCGGTAACTTCATAGCCTCGCCGGCATATCTGATAGCAAGCTCCCCTGTTGGCGGACGCACCGTAGGTATGAAGAGACAGATAACATTTGCCGCTAATGGCCATACACAATGCTCCGTGGGCAAACATCTCTATGCGAACAAGTTTGCCGGAAGGGCCGCAGATATTGTCCCGCAGGATCGTTTCATGTATTTCCTTTACCTGATCAAGATTCAGTTCCCTCGCAAGCACCACGACATCTGCATACTGGGCATAGAACATCAACGCCTCAACATTCGAAATGGAAAGTTGTGTAGAAATATGCACCTCAAGTCCGATCTTGCGACAATATGAGATGGCTGCCATATCAGAAGCGATAATGGCATCCACACCAGCGGATAGAGCCGAATCAAGAGCTTTCCGCATCGGTTCCAAATCCTCCTGATATAAGACTATATTGAGAGTCATATAGCTTTTCACCCCAGCCTCGCGGCAGATACGGACAACCTCCGGAAGGTCGTCTGCCTGGAAGTTATTGGCCGAATGGCTACGCATATTAAGGTGTCCAACTCCAAAATACACTGAATCTGCGCCACCCTGAATAGCAGCGCGAAGACACTCAAAATTGCCGGCCGGAGCCATTATTTCCAATTCTTTTCTTTCCATGAATACAATAATACTACTTTTTATTCGAATAACTCTCTCAACACGCCAAGCGAACGTATGCTTAAAGGATAATCAAGATGACATGAAAGATACCGTATCAATACATCAGCCATCTCACTACGAGACTTTCCATTAAGCGGCATCATCATGGAAGATGCAAAGTCAGACCGTACCATATCAGATAGCTGAGCATAGTACTCACCTGCAAAGGGTGCCAAATCTTCCGACCTCGGAGAGAAACCCAGAGCGACAGAGAGTTCCAAAAGAAAACGCAGGTGGAAGTTACCATAGTGATCCGGAAGTGCATCAAGGGTCAAGATAGAATTCCGGCACCACTCGTATAACCCATCTTCGAAACACCCTTCACGAAGCGTACGATACAGCACTTCACTCATAAACATGCTCATCGCATTCTTAGGAAGCGATGACCGAATCCCATTCAACGGATACAGAGCACTGACACCACGAATACGCCACAACTCACTATGAAGACTTTCCTGCACATCCCCATCAAGAATATTCATGGGCTGAAATAGGGACATTGCACCACCTTTTCCTACATTCACAATGAAACTTCGCCGCCCTGCTTCGCGGGCCAGCGCATGAATCACCAGCAAGTTGTCACGTGTCTTGGTACTATTCAGAACTATGAATTCAACGGATTTCAATGAGCGGACTCTCCAATGCTTGCTTTAACGCATCATCATACTTAATCCTTACCTTGATACCGGCCTCCTGGAAGTAATACCGCACCGCTATCTCTTCCTCAAGGAAAGGGACAATCTCATCTTTCTTGAGCCTAAGGAAATCTTTCTTCTCTATATTGATGGACCTTTCGATACTATCCAGTGCCTCGCTCATAGTCTCGACAAGCCCATCTTTCTCCAGCTCATCTTTCATCCTATCAAAATATGCCTTGGCCGTGGAGCGATAGTCAAACTCCTGCTTGGCAGCATAATCCACAAATTCATCGTAGTCTGCATCACTCAGTTCAAAAGTCTCCACTGGAGGGATACTCTGATGCTTACGTACATACTCAAGTGCAAACTGTTCCAAAATACCATACGCCGCCAGAGAATAAGTAATGCGGCTATAATTCCTAGCATCCAATTCCACATCAGGAGTGATTCCACCACCGTCTCGTACTACCCTTCCGTGCGCAGTCTTGAACTCCCTGGTAAGAGAATCAGGTATCTGTCCAACACTTCCATCCTCATTTCTACGAGAATAGTCTATCGCCTGGACACAACGTCCGGAAGGAGTATAGTACTTGGCTGTAGTAACCTTCATTTCACATCCATAAGGAAGACTTACAATACTCTGCACCAGTCCTTTCCCATAAGTCTTATGCCCCATAATTGTCGCCCTATCCATATCCTGGAGAGAACCGGAGACAATCTCTGAAGAAGATGCCGACCCAGAGTCCACAAGCACGATAAGTGGCAATTTGGTGTCCACAGGTTCCTTTGTCGTGCGAAGTGCATAATTGGCTGACGAGCTCCGTCCTTTGGCAGAAACAACAAGCGAGCCTTTAGGGACAAATATGGATACTATCTCCACTGCTTCTTCCATAAGGCCACCACCATTTCCGCGCAAGTCAAGAACAAGTTTCTGCATACCCTGCTTCTTAAGTCGGACGACGGCATTACGCACATCCTTGCCTACTCCCTCTGTAAATCCTGTCTGAAGAATATATCCAGTGGTGGAATCCAACATCCCCGAATACTCCACGTCCGGGAGATGGATACGCTCACGGGTAATCACCACATCCTCCACCTCTCCAGTATATACTTTCTTCACCTTGAAAGCCACCTTGCTGCCAGGCTCACCTTTCATCTTGTCACTGCACTGCTGCGAGGTAAGTCCCACAACACTCTCCGAATCTATGGCAAGGATTTCATCTCCGCAGCGAAGATTGTATTTCTCAGCTGGCGAATTCTTATATGGCTCGTTGATGATGACATTACCCTGAACATCAGGCTTATATATAACTGCGCCAATACCTCCATAGGACTTATTGATCATCATCTGAAGACTCTCCTGATCCTCTTCAGGAATAAACGTTGTATACGGATCAAGACTGCCAAGCATGGCGTTAATTCCTATGGTCTCTATCTTGTCCAATGGGAGAGAATCCACATACGAGTGACTGAGTTCCTTGAGGACAGAGGTCTGAATCTCTGTCCATTTTCCAAGACGAAAATTGTCAGACTGTGCCTGGCACAAGGAGCTGGCGCCCAAAACCGCGCAAGTAAGTATTATTCTGATTTTCATATTTTTAAGATGCAAATAACAGAAGTGCAAGACCTGCAAGCATTATGCCCAAGTCAAGCGCCTTATCACGAATATTATTTTCCTTGAATATCAAAGCCCCGCCGATGAAAGTAATGATGACAGAACTGCGCCTGATCATCGAAATGACTGACAGCAGGGCTCCATCCTGCTTGACAGCGAAGAAATATAGCGCATCTGAAACGGTTATAAGCACCGCTATCAGCAGCAGGCTCCAGTCTGGTTTCAATCGGCCCACCGAATTCCTATCACGAAGATAGCTAACAAGCATGACCACCGCAAGCACCAGCGTTATGTAGACATTAGCCCAACTCTGCACGAAAAGTGGCTGCATGGATGCAAGTATATATTTGTCATACAAGGCACTGGCCGAACCGGTAACAATAGACAACGCCATCCATACCACCCCTTTGCTCTTGGAGAATCTAATCCCCTCCTTTCGACTTGAGCGACCGAGAAAGAACAGAGCACTGATTACAAGCACCACTCCAGCCCACTGCATCAAATTAAGCCTCTCTCCGAAAAGAATAATGGAGAAAATAACCACGAACATTGGTCGTGAGGCTTTCATTGTGCTGGCAGTAGTGAGTGGAAGCATTTTCATGGCAACCAGTCCTGAAATCCATGAAGATGACACAAGACACGCCTTAATCACCAGCCTCAGATGATCCTTCACAGACCCAGCACTGAGAAAAGGGCACAAGAACAATGCCGTAAGGGCAGTGGAGCAAAACAGAATCCACAGAACCCCGTTTCGCTTGAGAGCCTGTTTTTTTGTTATATCATAAAAGCCCAGCAACACTGCAGAGCATACCGTAAGCCAAAGCCACATAACCGCTATTTTAATATCGAACCATCAGGATTCGTAACCAAACCTCAAAGATACTTAATTTTATGTATCTTTGCTACGAAAATGGGAAATGAGACTTTCATAAGAATAAGAGGGGCACACGCCCACAACCTGCAGAATGTAAACGTGGATATTCCGCGTCGTAAATTGGTAGTAATTACCGGCTTGAGCGGAAGCGGAAAATCTTCCCTTGCATTCGACACCATATACGCTGAAGGGCAGAGACGCTACATCAACACCCTGTCCCCATACGCCCGTCATTTCATGGGCATTCTGGAAAAACCGGATGTAGAGAGCATTGATGGTTTGAGCCCTGTCATAGCCATTGAGCAGAAAACCACTGGCAACAATCCACGCTCCACGGTGGGAACCATTACCGAAATTTCAGATTTTCTGAGACTTTTGTTTGCACGAGCATCCACGGCATATTCTCCAGTCACGGGGAAGGAGATGGTTAGGTATACTGATGAGCAGATAGTGGATATGATCAGTCACCAATTCAAGGCACGCAAGTGCATCCTGCTTGCTCCCCTGGTAAGAGGTCGCAAAGGACACTACCGAGAGCTTTTTGAACAGCTCCGCAAGAAAGGATACACTCAGGTAAGAGTAGACGGCGAGGTTACTGACCTCGGCTCTTTGGAATCCGTGGACAGATATAAGGCACATTTCATAGAGTTGGTGATAGACAAGCTAAAGCCAAATGATGAAGACGAACTTAGAATACGAAAATCAGTTGCATCAGCACTCTCTATGGGGAAAGGTTCCCTTGCCGTATATGACGCCGAGTCCCAGACAGTAAGTCACTATTCAAAGCACCTTATGGACGAAGAGTCTGGGGTTTCCCTAAGAGAGCCAGCCCCACACTCGTTCTCCTTTAATTCTCCAGAAGGATATTGTCCTCACTGCAAGGGACTTGGAACAGTTCCAGACATAGACACGAACAACATTATTCCAGACCGAAGCCTTTCAGTGGCTGATGGAGCTCTCGCTCCTCTGGGAAGGATGAGGAGCAACCGCAAGTTTGAAATCCTTTCCGCAATGTCCCGTAAGCTGGGATTCTCGCTTTACGAGCCTATAGAGACCCTCCCGGACGAGATTATATCTCTGCTGATATTCGGCTCGGAAGAGTTCTTCCGTATCGGTGATGGTGCCGACGCGGAGATGGTAAATTGGCCGGGGCTAGTGGACGATATTGATGACAGGATTATCTGCCCAGTATGTCATGGCACGAGGCTAAATCAGGAGGCACAGTGCTTCAAGATTGATGGGAAAACAATCACCGATGTAGGCGCCATGGAGATCTCGGAGTTGTACGAATGGGTCAAGTCCCTGAATGGCAAGTTCGATAAGCGTCGCAGTGCCATTGCCTCGGATATCCTCAAGGAACTTGAGGACCGTGTAGGATTTCTTATGGATGTCGGACTTGATTACCTTACAATCGATCGGCCATCGGCTTCTCTCTCAGGTGGAGAGGGACAGCGCATCAGGCTCGCAACGCAGATCGGATCCAAACTCGTAAACGTGGTTTATATTCTGGATGAGCCAAGTATTGGTCTGCACCAGAGAGACAACCGAAAACTCATCAGTTCGCTCCGCAAGCTCCGTGACGAGGGCAACACCGTGATTGTCGTGGAGCATGATGAGGAAACAATGCGCGCTGCAGACTGGGTTGTCGAAGTGGGACCAGGAGCCGGTGTGAACGGAGGGAAAATCTGTTACAGCGGCCCAGAACTGCATTTCATCAACCCCAACATAACCCCCTCACATAGACGCAAGGGCAACGGGAAATTCCTCAAACTCCTTGGCGCCTGCGGCAACAACCTCAAGCACGTAGATGCCACCTTCCCGCTCGGATGTCTCGTGGGCATAAGCGGAGTGAGCGGCTCCGGCAAGTCCACCCTCATTAACCAGACACTGATGCCGATACTTAAAGCCCATTTCTACAACTTCAAGGCTAAGCCTCTCCCCTATGGAGGGTTAGAAGGAATTGAGAATATTGACAAGGTGATAGAGATCGACCAGAGCCCGATAGGAAGAACTCCAAGGTCCAATCCCGCCACGTACACCGGTGTGTTCAATGACATCCGCGCACTTTTTGAGGACACGCCAGACGCCAAAGTAAGAGGATTCAAGGCGGGCAGATTTTCATTCAACGTGTCAGGGGGGCGCTGCGAAGACTGCAAAGGTGCAGGAATCAAGGTAATAGAAATGAATTTCCTTCCATCCGTAAATGTCGTATGTGAGACCTGCGGAGGAAAGAGGTATAAGGAGGACACCTTAGAGGTCAGGTACAAAGGGAAAAACATTAGTGAGGTACTGGAGATGCCGATAGCTCAAGCCTATGAGTTCTTCAAGGCCAGCCCTTCCATCGCTCCGAAGCTCAAGGCTCTTCTTGACGTCGGACTCGGATATGTGAGACTAGGCCAGTCCGCTGTCACATTGTCTGGAGGAGAGTGCCAAAGAATGAAGCTGGCGACGGAGCTTGCCCGTAAGTCTACTGGCAACACTCTATATTTGCTTGATGAGCCGACTACCGGTCTTCACGCACAGGACATCAAAGTATTGGTGGACGTGCTCCAGAAACTTGTAGATCAAGGCAATACGATAATAATTATTGAGCACAACCTTGATGTACTCAAGATGGTAGACCATCTCATCGATATGGGCCCGGACGGAGGGAATGCTGGTGGCAGGATTATTGCTACAGGAACCCCGGAACAGGTTGCAGAAAGCCCTAATTCCATAACAGGTAAATATTTGAAAGAAGTTTTATAATCACAATGGGAAAAATAATAGCCGCGAAACGCGAATACTCTGAATGGTGCAGAGCAGTGGGAATCACAAGTCTGCAAGACCTAGCTAAAGTCATCAACGCCGGACAGGCCATCAAACTCATCAATCTCTGCGAAGCTCGTCAGGAAAGGAAATACGCAGAAGCGGCTGACCAGATATATTGGAATCATGAGAGGTGCCGCATAGTTATGATGTCCGGACCATCATCAAGCGGCAAGACAAGTTCATCCCTAAGGATTGCGCAGCAAGCAAGGGTTTTAGGACTCAACCCAAAAGTGATTGAACTGGACAACTATTTCGTGGACCGTGACAGAACACCACGGGACGAGCATGGCAACTATGATTTTGAAGCGCTCGAGGCTATGGACGTAACCTTCTTGAACGAGCAGCTCGCAGCTCTCCTCCGCGGAGAGGAAGTGGAGATACCGAAATTTGACTTCAAGGAAGGACATCGCCGCTTCGAGGGCAACAAACTCAAACTCGAAGCCAATGACATGCTGTTCATGGAGGGTATCCACGCTCTGAACCCAGCACTTACGCCAGCCATTCCGCAAGAAAGCATATTCCATATTTACATTTCGGCACTGTCTTCGCTGCCAGGCGGAAAGAAAGTACACAACTCCACCACAGACAAGAGACTTCTTAGACGTATCGTAAGGGACAACCGCACGCGAGGAATATCTCCTGAAGACAATATTCTGCGATGGCCATCCGTAAGACGCGGAGAGGACAAGTACATCTTCCCTTACGAAGAGAACGCTGATGTAGTATTTAACTCATCGACCTTGTATGACCTTCCGCTCCTGAAATATTATGCAGAACCGCTGCTTTGCGGCATCAGCGAATCCTCCCCGGCATATAAGAAAGCATCACAGCTGCTGGCATTCCTCAAGGACATTGTCTGCCTGAAGCCTGCGGAGATAGCCGCCATTCCACCAACTTCTATAATGAGGGAATTTATCGGGGGCCAGACACTATAATCGAAACTCCTATCGGAATTTTTTGTCTTCCTCAAGCATTCCAAGGTAGGAGTTATAACGCTCCGGACTTATATCACCGCGATCAACAGCATCCTTCACGGCACATCCCGGCTCATGCGTATGGGAACACGGCACGAACCTACAGTTATCCGAGTATTTGAGCATCTCGGGGAAATACTTGTATATCTCATCCTTCTCCAAGTCTACAAGCCCAAATCCCCGTATACCGGGAGTATCCACCAGGAAACCACCGCTGCTAACCGGATACATTTCATACAGAGAAGTAGTATGTTTTCCCTGCAAGTGAGCAGACGAAATCTTGCCGACTCGAGGATCAAGAGAAGGATCAATGGACTTTACAAGGCTTGACTTGCCCACACCGGACTCGCCAGAAAAGAGGCTCACCTTATCGTGGCACAACTGCCGAAGCTCATCCACACCTTCCCTTGTCCGGGCGGAGGTTGGGATTACCCGATACCCGGCTTTCGTATAAATATCAACAAATGAACGGAACTGTTCAAAAGCAGCCTCCCTATATAGATCCACTTTATTCAAAGCTATTACGGCAGGTATTCCGTACACCTCACACGTAACAAGAATCCTATCCAAAAATGGCATCTTCAGTTCCGGGAAATATAGACTTGCTACTATGATAGCCTGATCAAGATTAGCTGCAATCACGTGCGACTGCCTGGAGAGATTTGTGGATTTCCTAATAAGGTAGTTCTTTCTCGGAAGCACTTCCGTAATAATCGCAGGATTCTGCTCCGACACCTCATCAGAGGCCAGAAAGCGGACAATATCGCCCACGGCCACAGGGTTAGTAGACCCACTTTTCTCAAGACGCACCTTCCCGCGAAGAATCGCCGGAAAAGGTCGCCATTCAGGCAGGCAACTCAGAAGAAAATGGCTGCCTGCATTCTTCACGACTGTCGCAACATCCATCATCGCACCCTTCCGACCAGGTTCTCCGCAAAATCACGCAGAAGCATCATATCCCCTTCACCCAAGCCAATACCTTCGACAGCTTCAAGAGCCTTGTCAGTAAATACGGCAATTTCCGACTTAGCATCCGCATCAACACCGCACTCAAGATAAAGGCCCTTCACAGCATCAATTTTGGCCGCCTTCTCTTTTTCGTTTGATACTTTCATAGCAAAAGCATCGAAGAAACGGCTTTTATCTCCAATCTTTTCAAGAGTACGGACGGTAAGCCAGGACTTTTTCTCATTCAGTATATCTCCCCCTATGGGCTTTCCGAAAACCTTTTCATCGCCAAAGGCGTCAAGATAATCATCTGCCACCTGAAAAGCCATGCCAAGTTCATAGCCATACCTGTAGAGCGATGCACACACATCCTCCGATGCGCCTCCGATAATGGCACCCATCTCCGCAGAGCATGCCAGAAGAACCGCAGTCTTCAGTCCTATCATCATGTTGTACTCTGACATAGAGACCTCGCTTCTGTCCTCAAAATCCATATCATACTGCTGCCCGTCACACACTTGTGCAGATGTGTCCGAAAACAGATTCATAACCCGTCCAAGAACATTGTGCGGAGCCTTGGAAATACGCTTGTACGCATCAATAAGCATCACATCCCCTGATAGAATAGCAGTATCCTCATTCCACTTCTTCCATACTGTAGGCATCCCCCGGCGAAGAGCAGAATGATCCATGATATCATCATGCATCAGTGTAAACGAATGAAATACCTCCAAAGCCGAAGCAGGATAAAAAATCCCATCATTAAAATCATCCGCAAACAACGAGTAGGCAGTCAGACACAATTTGGGCCGGACTCTCTTGCCGCCAATCTCAATCATATAGCGAAGAGGATCGTACAACCCCTTAGGTTCACTTGTAAACTCTATGTTCTCAAACAATGTCTTAACCGCCCCGTCAATACGGGATTGCCTATTATTCATACTAAAGCAAACGTTCCGCAAAACCAACAAAACGTCACACTCGCCACCGCGAAACACTTTCAGACGAGCACAACCCTCCCTCACCCTTCTACCCTATAGACCCAAAGCCTATGTCGAGCGAATTTATGAATTCTTTACAACTTTACAAAATCAACAGATTATTATCTGAATATTCACTATCTTTGGCGCTCCTTAAAAAATTTCAAATGAAACTACTCTTTGCCACAGCCAATAAAGGCAAACTGCGCGAAGCCAAAGAAATATTGGGGGATACTGTGCAAATACTCTCCCCATCGGAACTGGGCATCAATGCCGATATAGAAGAGAGCGGCGACACACTCAAAGCCAACTCCATCCTAAAAGCAGAAGCCCTATTCAGAATAAGTGGAATGGACTGCTTCGCAGATGACACAGGACTTGAGGTAGATGCACTCAATGGTGCTCCGGGAGTTATGACGGCAAGATATGCAGCTTGTTTTCCAGGAGGAGCGGAAACTCACGACAGTGACGCCAATATGTCAAGGCTCCTTGAGGAACTCGCTAAATGTAGTCCCGAAGCAGGTCGAAGAGCTCGATTCAGAACCGTCATCACACTTATTCTACACGGACAAAAATATTGCTTCGAAGGTGTCGTGCACGGCTCAATAGCAACAGAACGCTCCGGGAACGGGGGATTCGGCTACGACCCCGTCTTCATTCCTGACGGCTTCGGAGGAAGGACCATGGCCGACATCACAGAAGACGAAAAAAACGCCATATCCCATCGTGGTAGGGCACTCCGGGCTATGGCTGAATTTCTTGATACAATACCAGATCTCTACTAATCTTTCTTAGTCGTGCTGCGCTTCCTGCGAGACTTTTCTGACTCGCTCGAAGGTGTGACTTTCGGCTTACGCGAAACACTCTTCCCGCTCTTGACAGCAGCAACCGTCCTGCTTTTACGTGCCGCAGCCTTAGCTTTCTCATGACGAGAGAGTTTCTTGCCTGCCGCACCAGACTCAGATGGGTTCGAAGCATCAGCCCCGGCAGCATCAGTAACAGCCGTTGCCTGAGTCTTCGTCTCAGATTTGCCGGAAGGCAAGTGTTCCTCTACAAGTTCATAGTCAAGAAGCCTCTGTTCGAGGTTGGCATTCTTGACCTTTATGCGGATAGGGTCACCAAGACGGTAAATCTTATGCGACCTACGGCCAACAAGTCGGTAACGAGCCTCGTCAAACTCGAAGAAGTCCGATTTTATATCCCTCAAGGCAATCATTCCCTCAACCTTAGTCGGCTCTATCTCGGCATACATACCCCATTCTGTTATACCAGATACAGTTGCGTCAAACTCCTGTCCGACCTTATCCATCATGTACTCCACAAGTTTATACTTGATAGATGTGCGCTCAGCATCAGCGGCCACAAGTTCACGCTCAGAAGCATACTGACATTCCTTCTCGTAGACTTCCTTCTTAGCGCTTTCAGCGCCATCAAGATACAGTGCCAGAAGTCTATGAACCATCAAGTCAGGATAACGCCTAATAGGAGAAGTGAAATGAGTATAGAACTTAAAGGCAAGTCCGTAATGTCCGATATTATCTGTACTATAGCATGCTTTCGCCATAGCGCGCAGAGCAAGATTCTCCAGAGCCTCATACTCAGGCTTTCCTTTCGCCGAATCAAGTAGAGCACTTAAAGACTTGGCGGCTGCACGACCGGCAAGAGGTTCGTTGTCGGAGAACTTGTACCCAAATCCCTTGGCAAATGTCCTCAGACCCTCAAGTTTAATCTCATTAGGCTCACCGTGAATACGATACACAAACGTCTTCGCATTCTTCTGCGGCACCCCATTCATCTTACCTCCTGTAGCCACAAACTCCGCTACCGTCTTGTTGGCAAGGAGCATAAAATCCTCAATGAGCCAGTTGGCCTCTTTCGAAATCTTTTCATACACGCGGATAGGCTTGCCTTCTGCATCCACCTCTACCTTCATTTCGGGACGGTCAAAGTCTATGGCCCCAGCCTTGCGCCTCGCAGCCCTCATAATGGCCGAAAGGCTATTGAGCTGCAGGATGGCCTGTCCAAGTTCATCATTCTCCGGCACCGAATCAGCCTCGATATATGCCTGGGCCTGCTCATAACTGAGCCTATGGTTGGACCTAATGGCAGCACGACCTATCCACCTGGACTTGATTTCAGCTTTTGGAGTCATCTCAAACACTGTAGAGAACACCAATTTATCTTCATCAGGACGCAAAGAGCAGAGCTTATTACAGAGTTTTTCCGGAAGCATAGGAACAGTCCTGTCCACAAGATAAACGGAAGTTCCGCGTTCTCTTGCCTCCTTGTCCACAATAGAGCCTGGAGTCACATAATATGAGACATCGGCTATATGTACGCCAACCTCAAAATTTCCATTCGGCAACGCCTTTATAGAAAGTGCATCGTCAAAATCCTTGGCATCAGCCGGGTCAATAGTAAAAGTAAAGGTGTTCCTGAAATCCTTGCGCCCCTTCATCTCCTTCTCTCCGATGACATCAGAAATCATGTCTGCAGCATCCTCAACCTCTTTTTCAAACTTGTATGGAAGATTGAACTCTGCCAGAATAGCATGCATCTCCGTATCATTTTTCCCCGGCTCTCCAAGAACAGCAGTCAGATGTCCTTTGGGAGTAAGGTCTTTGCGCTCCCAGCTGTCCACTACCGCAGCGACCTTCATTCCAGGCTGGGCACCGAGGCCAGCAGCCTCTTCCGGCTTCACCTCAATATCATAAGGCATCACCTTACTCTGCATCAGCACCCAAGCCTGAGCGCCAACACTATGATAAATACCGACAAAAGGCTTCTGCGAACGGCTCAATATCTCCACCACCTCACCTTCACGGCGCTTGTCCCTTTCTTTGCTGCCTTCACGAGTAACAGCCACCCGCACATGGTCTCCATTCAACGCATGCCTCGTTCTGGAAGCCTTGACGAATATATCATCCTGTCCCTCTTCCCCATCGGGAATTACAAAAATAAAACCTTCGCGAGTCATCTGCACCCGACCCGTGACCTGCTGGAAGACCTTCTTTCCGCGGGATTTCTCGCTTTTATTACCTCTTTTCATACAAGGAACAAAGTTACGGAATTATTGGATATTTATTGTTATCTTTGAGGGTTAGTTATCTTAATTTAAGGCAGATAAATGAAAAAAATTCTCAAATGTGGCGTCATCGGTATAGCAATGGCGCTCACTGTCAGCGCAAAAGCGCAGACAAATCTCCAGATCCAGTATGATTTCGGCTCAGACCGCAAACATGTCACAACGACATTCGAGGGATTCTACAATGATCCATGGGGAAACACATTCTTCTTCATTGACCATGATTTCAACTCACGCGATGACAAAGGCACAGTCAAGGCCCCAAGCGGAACATATATGGAGGTCGCCAGATGCCTCAACTTCTGGCAGAACACCGTCATGTCCCCCCTCAGCCA